>ENA-UOUZ01000003-UOUZ01000003.1-mixed-culture-metagenome-genome-assembly--contig:-NODE-3-length-268186-cov-30.209211_pt1 | contig 268186 bp, 277 predicted proteins | sample MGYA00238154_ERZ761575 | MGnify/ENA primary metagenome ERZ761575 (study PRJEB28896, sample SAMN07631632) | mixed culture metagenome | isolation source: Freshwater growth medium | place: USA...
CGCGACGTGCTGGCGCCTGCACCACCGCTGATGAAATGATCGATTTGACGCATATATCTTCTCCTGATTCCGTCCGCGTGCCATGCGCGTATCATGACATGTTTGCAACCATGGCTTATTACAGTTCAAAAATAGCGGCCAGTGCATATATGGACAGGGCAACGCCGCATATCCGTCTGCTTTATATAATAGGAACGCACATGATTAGCCTTTTGGTCCGGACCTCATTTGTGGCAATCGCCATTGGCGCACCCGCCGCTTATGCGCAAGATGCCGCCGAACCCATCATTGTCGTGACAGGTAAGGGCCTTGATCAAACCAAAAGTGATCCCGCTTATGGCTCGGTTGAAATCGACCGCATCCGCCTGACCAGCGAGGCATCGGGACGCATTGAAAACATCCTTGCCGATGTCGCAGGTTTCCAGCAGTTTCGTCGTTCGGACAGCCGTTCGGCCAACCCGTCTGCGCAAGGCGCAACGCTACGCGCGCTCGGCGGCAATGCGTCCAGCCGAACGCTTATATTGCTCGACGGCGTGCCGCAAGCTGACCCGTTTTTCGGCTATATCCCGTTTGGCGCCATTGCACCGGAACGCTTGTCCTCTGTCCGCGTAACCCGCGGCGGCGGCAATGGCGCCTTTGGTGCTGGCGCAGTGGCTGGCACGATTGAGCTGAACAGTGCTGGGCGTGACGACTTGGCCAACGCCTCCCTTTCGGCCTTTTACGGCAGCGACAATGCCAGCGAATTGTCGGCAGGCCTCACGACCGATCTTGGCTCTGGTTTTGTAAGTCTTTCGGGGCGCTGGGACCGCGGCGACGGCTTCTTCACCGCGCCAGCCGCCACGCGACAATCCAGCGATGTGCGCGCCGCTTATGATAGCTGGTCCACTGGCCTGCGCGCGGTCGCACCCTTAGCCGATGGTGTTGAGATGCAATTTCGCGGATTGCTCTTCCAAGACAATCGGACTTTGCGCTTTGCCGGCGCGGACAGCAGTTCCGAAGGGCAAGACGCCAGCATCCGCATCGTGTCGCAGGGCCGTTGGCAAATTGATGCCTTGGCTTATGTGCAGGCACGCAATTTCACGAACGTCGTGATCAGCGCCACATCCTTGCGCAAGACGCTGGACCAACGCAATACGCCCTCGACCGGCCTTGGCGGCAAAATCGAAGTCCGCCCGCCCGTTGGCAGCGACCACCCCTTGCGCATTGGCGCGGATGTCCGCTTGGCCGAAGGCGAATTGTTTGAAGATGCCTATAGCCAAGTCACGGGATTAGTGACCGCGCGCCGCAACGCAGGCGGCAACACCGCGACCTTTGGTGTGTTTGCGGAAAATGACTGGAATCTGGGCGCATTGACGCTGACCGGTGGCCTGCGCGCCGACCGCTGGACAATAAGCAACGGCTTTTTTGCCGAACGCAGCGCAAATGGCACGGTCATTCGCGACGACAATTTTGCCGACCGGACAAATTGGGAAACAAGCGCCCGAGTTGGTGCGCTTTTCGCGCCGCGCGATGACGTTGCCTTGCGCGCGGCGGCCTATACCGGCTTTCGCTTGCCCACGCTGAACGAACTTTACCGCCCCTTCACTGTTTTCCCCGTCGCCACCCGCGCCAATGCCGCATTGGCAGTCGAGCAGCTGCGCGGTGTTGAGGCGGGCGTTGATCTGCGGCCGGCCAATGGCGTCTCCTTTGGCGCGACACTGTTTTACAACCGCCTGAACGATGCCATTGCCAATATCACCATTGGTCCCAATCTGCGTCAACGCGGCAATGTGGATGCGGTCGTGGCCAAAGGGCTTGAACTGTCGGGTGAAGCCATTTTTGGCGTAGTCGCGCTTTCAGGCTCTTACGCATATAGCGATAGCAAAGTGCGCGCCTCTGGCAGCGCGGCGGCACTCAACGGCCTGTCCCCAGCGCAAAGTCCGCGCCATGCCGCCAACGCAACATTGCGTTGGACGCCCAATGCAGGCGCAATATTCTCTGCAACCGCCCGTTATGTCGGCGCGCAGTTTGAAGATGATCTGGAAAGCAACATCTTGCCCTCCGCACTGACATTTGATGGTTTTGCGCAAGTGCCCATAACGCGTCAGGTCGCCTTGACGGCCCGTGTCGAGAATATTTTCGACAAAGCCGTCGTCACCCGCAAGGTTGACAGTTCCATCGACCTTGGAACGCCGCGCATCGTTTGGATTGGACTGAAATTTACGATGAAATAATAGGCAGCGAAGCGACCCATCCATCCGCCGTTTTTATTGTCTATGCTATCCGCACGCCCATGCATTTATGTATATATTTGATATAATCCCTTTGTTTTTTACGACAATGGGACGCGCAAATAGCCTCAAACCGCGAAGGTGGATTTAAGTGGTCCTGACCCTAAAATACCAGATGTTTATAGCGACGGATGATAGTTGTTAAGGCCAGCAGTTGATGCTTGCGCCACGACCGGATAGCGTCAATATAAAATTTGGGGGAGGGCATGATGCCAAGGAAAATGATATCTGCAGCGGCGCTGTTTGCGGCACTGATTGCGCGACCTGGCGCTGCTGCACCAACGCCCGCCCCGGTGAGCGAAGCGCACGAACAGTCGCCCGCAATGCCCCCGATACGCAACGCACGCGACAGGGCGATGACCGAAAACCGCATACTCGCCGAGCGGCTTGATACCATCATCCCGGCGATCATGCGCGAACAGGGCATCGATTTATGGCTGCTGGTGGCCCGCGAATATTTTGAAGAGCCTGTGGTTGCATCGATGCTTGATGCCGAAAATATGCACGCCCGCCGACGTACAATTTTGATCTTCCACGACCCAGGTGACGGCAAACCAATTGAGCGCCTTACCGTCAGCCGTTACGGGCTTGGCGGGTTGTTCGCGCCTGCTTGGGATCCGGCTAAACAGCCTGATCAGTGGCAGGCGGTCGCAGACATTATCACTAAGCGTAATCCTGCAAAAATTGCGATCAACACCTCCGATCTCTATCAGTTTGCCGACGGCATGACGCTTAGTCAGTATGAAAAATTCGTTGCCGCTTTGCCTGCGCTTTTGCATGCGCGGATCGTCAGCGGCGAAGCGCTCGCAATCCGCTGGCTTGAAACGCGCACGCCTGCCGAAATGGAAATCTACCCGACGATATTGCGCACGGCCCATAAGGTGATTGACGAAGCGTTTTCGCGGTCAGTTATCACCCCCGGCGTGACGACCGCGGAACAGGTGCAATGGTGGTATCGCGACCGGCTGCTTCAGCTCGGCCTTGATCCGTGGTTTCACCCGTCCGTCGCGATCCAGCGGGAGGGCGCAAAGGGCATGCTTGAAGGCGACGAAGTGATCCTGCCTGGCGATTTGTTATGGACAGATTTTGGTATCACTTACCTCAGGCTTAACACCGATACGCAGCATCTTGCTTATGTGTTGAAGCCGAGCGAGACTAAGGCGCCTGCGGGCCTCAGGCAGGGATTAGCGAACAGCAACCATGTGCAGGATATGCTCACCCGCCATTTCGCGGTTGGGCGCAGCGGCAATGAAGTGCTGGCGCTTGCGCGGGCGGAAGCATTGGCGGCGGGGCTTGATCCATCGATTTACACGCACCCGATTGGTTTGCACGGTCACGGCGCAGGCCCCTCTATCGGATTTTGGGACAATCAGAATGCTGATCCACGCGGCAGCGGTTTGATTGCCGCTAATACGGCTTGGTCAATTGAACTGACAACTTACGCCGCAGTGCCCGAATGGGGCGGTCAGCGCGTAGATTTCCGAACGGAAGAGAACGCATTTTTTAATGGAACGAATGTGCGCTTCATCGACGGGCGCCAAACCGAAATCACCCTAATCCCCTCAGGGCAGTAAGTCCGCCTCATCCCCGAAATAGCTTTCGCTTGTAATGTAGGATTTGTTTTGAGATTCGGTGCGCTACGTCCGCAATATTTGCGCGACCGGCTCTTTGAATGTGTTGAACCCCAGTCCGGCTTTTGGGCCCGGCAAACCAACTGCGCAATGTTGCGGTAAGTTTACAGAAATACCGCGTTTTGGGTATAAGTTTGTAAACTTAGGGCTCCGAGGACAGGTGCGTCATCGCCCGAAAAACCGTCGCACCAGCGAAGGCTGGTGCCCATCACGTCTGTCCGGATAGGCCGACGGGCGAGATAGGCCCCAGCCTACGCTGGGGCGACGGGTGCTGCGCCGCTTCAATAACGTCTTCATCGACTCACGATGAATTCCGGTGACAATGCGTCATCCCCGAAATGCCCCCTCGTCTGATTTTCGCAAGCCCGCCTGTCGCGCTTGCGCGCCAGTGCTGAAAAACTGGCGGTGGGTGAGAGCCTGCGGACGAACTCTCTCTCAGTTATATAACTGTTTTAACATGACTTTATCTTTACCCCGGCAGATCGGCAGATCGGCATGCCGTGCCGAAAACGCCAGCGACGTATCACACTCAATAAATCCATGTTGGTCGCTCCTCATCCCCCCAACCGGTCGGTCAGGGTGTGGTTCAAACATGGGTCAAATCTCAGTGAAAACTTATGCCACTAACGGGTCACTTCTCAACGACAATCAACAACCACTCCTGATTTCAGCTGCCATTTCTTCGGCAGCCGCACGAGCCTTAATACGTGAGTTTTCCCGAATAGAGAGCACGGGTATTGTCGTTATTGCGGTGAGGCGCGCACCCTATGCTTGCTGCGGCTCAAAGGCCGTGTTGAAAAAACCGCTATATGTCGCAAGAGCTGCACATGCCGCTTTGGCGAGGTTTTCCTCGTCCCGTTCCGACAGATCGAGGCGATCAAGCTGATCTCGAAAAGCTTGCCATACTGACCCGCTCGCTTCGGAGCTAAAATCGATGTTAGGTGCCGAGGGTGTGTCCACGAACAATCGCGTCAATCCACGATCAACAAACTCTGTAGCGTAAAGTGGACTTGTAACGGTTTTGTGCCGGTCACTGATCTCATTATGCCACCTTTGCTTCGAACGCCAGCGGGCTGATGCCACCCAGATATGAGTGACGGCGACGGGTGTTGTAGAACCCGTTGATGTACTGGAAGATCGCGGCCTCTGCCTGCCTTCGTGTTGACCATTTCTGACGCCAGATCAGCTCCGCCTTCAGCGATTTGAAGAACGTTTCAACAGATGCGTTGTCGTAGCAGTTGCCTTTGCCACTCATCGATGGCCGCAGGCCGTAGGCCTGCAGCTTCTTTTGATAATCATAGGCGCAGTATTGGCTACCGCGATCAGAATGGAAGATGCAGCCTTCGGCAGGTTGCCGCAGGTTTACCGCCATATCCAGCGCCCTGATTGCCAGATCCTTTTTCATTCTGTCGCTGACCGCCCAGCCAACGACACGGCGGCTGTGTAGATCAAGAACAACAGCGAGGTAGAGCCAACCCTCGGCAGTCCATATATAGGTGATGTCGCCTGCCCATTTTTGGTTGGGAGCAGCGGCAACAAAATCACCGTCAAGCCAGTTCGCAGCGATGCCCAGGCGATGACTACTGTTGGTGGTGACCTTGTGCTTGCGAGTGCGAACCGGCCTGATCCCGTTAATCCTCATTAAACGGCCAACACGGCGCTCGCCAACATCCAGGCCTGCCTCCTTTAACTCCATCGTCATGCGAGGTCGGCCATAGCTGCCGAGACTGAGGCCATATTGTTCACGGATATGTGCCAGCACTTTCATGTCACCGCGTGATCGTCGGCTTGTCGGCCGTGCGTGCCAAGACCGGTAACCGCGTGTCGATACTTGCATCACGCGACACAACATCTCCACTGGCCAAACATGTCGCCAGCTGTGCACGAATGCGAACCTCACTACCGCTGGCTCGCAAAGAACTGGGTAGCCTTTTTTAGTATCTCCCTCTCCTCCTTGAGGATACGGTTCTCTAAGCGCAGGCGTTCATTCTCACGCGCCAAATCTGCCTGCGGTGCTGATACCAGATCGGTTGGCCGATATTGAGACACCCACTTGCCCAGCGTTGACAATCCAACGCCCAGGTCAGCAGCAACACGCCGCCGTGATAATCCGCTGGTCAATGCAATCCGAACGGCCTCTTGCTTGAAATCTTCTGTATGCTTCAACATCTCTTCGGTCTCCTTGTATGAGTGTTTAACTCTCAAGTGACCGGCGCAAAACCGTTACAAGTCCAATACACGCAACGATGGTCTCACGGGCGCTAGCGGTCTTTACCGCCAACCACCGCGAGAGTGTCCAACAACTAGGTGACAGATCGGTCATGTGAACTTCGAACTCGGTCCTTACTGCTCAAACTATTGGAGGCGGGCGCCTGAAAACTGATAGCTATGCCGATATCAGGCCTTGGCTTTCAGGCTCTCTGCAACTGCCACATTGTGCCGATCGAGCGCCGCGACAATCTTGCCAGCACCTTCAAGGTCGCCCCAGAACATGGGGCCGCCGCGATAAATGGGCCAGCCATAGCCATAGATCCAGACCACATCGATATCGGACGGCCGCTGGGCTTTGCCTTCCTGAAGTATTTTGTAGCCTTCATTGACCATCGGATAGAGTGTCCGCTCGACAATCTCCTGATCGCTGATGTCACGTTTCGGCAAGTTAGAGGTTGACCGGAACTCTTCAATGATCGCGAGCGCCTCAGCACTTGGTGTGCCGACGCGCTTTTCATCATAATCGTAAAAGCCCTTGCCGTTTTTCTGACCAAAACGGCCCGCCGCACACAAGGCGTCACGGATCGTTTCAATGCGGCTTGGGTCGCGGTGCCATCCAATATCAAGGCCAGCCAAATCGCTCATCTGGAAAGGGCCCATCGGCATACCAAAATCGGTATGGACCTTGTCGATCTGCGCAGGTGTTGCGCCTTCCAACAACAATTGCATCGCGGGCTGTTGGCGCGTTGACAGCATCCGGTTGCCAATAAAGCCATGACAGACACCAGCGACCACCGCCACTTTGCCAATTTTCTTGCCGATGGCCATCGCGGTCGCGAGCACGTCATCCGCAGTCTTTGCACCGCGAACAACCTCCAACAATTTCATCACATTGGCGGGCGAGAAGAAGTGCATGCCCACCACGTCTTGGGGCCGCGAAGTGCACTCCGCGATTTCATCGACATCGAGATAGGATGTGTTCGACGCCAAAATCGCACCGGGCTTACAAATGGCATCAAGCTTGCCAAAAACCTCTTTCTTGACGTCCATGCTTTCATACACAGCCTCAATCACGAGGTCGCAATCTGCCAGGTCCTCAAGCGCGAGTGACGGCGTCAACAGACCCATCATCCCCTCAACTTGTTCAGTCGTGAAGCGCCCCTTGGCGGCACTATTTTCGTAATTCTTGCGGATGACACCCACGCCGCGATCCAGATTTTCTTTAACCATTTCGACGATGGTCACTGGAATCCCCTTGGACAGGAAATTCATCGATATGCCGGCGCCCATCGTGCCTGCGCCAATAACGCCGACTTTCTTAATGGCGCGCAGGGCCAAATCCTTGGGCAGCCCGTCAATTTTCGCCGCCTGTCGTTCGGCAAAGAACATGTGGCGCTGCGCAGCCGATTGCGAACCGCCCATCAGCTTGAGGAACTCAGTGCGCTCGAATTGCATGCCTTCATCAAATGGCAGCCGTGTCGCGGCCTCAACGCACGCCAGATTGGCGTAAGGCGCATCAAAGCCCCGCCATTTTTTGGCATTGGCAGCCTTCAACTGTTCAATGACGCCGACGTCGCCTGTCAGAGGACGATCGCGGGTTGGCCGAGGACCGGCAGGAATCAATTCGCGTGCATAAGCGATCGCATCGTCCGCCAAGCTATCTTCGCCAGCAAGCCTGTCGACTAGGCCAATCGCTTGCGCTTTAGCAGCGGGCAAATGCTCCCCAAGTGCGCACATATTTGCGGCAGCCTCAATACCCACGACGCGAGGAAGCCGTTGCGTGCCGCCCGCACCCGGCAGCAGGCCAAGCTTGACCTCTGGAACGCCAAGTCGCGCCGATGGAACCGCGATACGGTAATGGCAGACAAGCGCCGTTTCCAATCCCCCGCCAAGCGCGGTACCGTGAATCGCCGCCACCACCGGCTTTGACGCGCCTTCGATAAGGGCAAGCACCGCTCCGAAATCCGGCCCTTCTAGAGGTTTACCGAGTTCTGAAATGTCCGCTCCGGCGATAAAGGTTTTTCCATCGCACCGCAAAACGATCGCCTTGACGTTCGGATCGGCAACACCTGCAGCAAAACCGTCGCTCAGCCCTTGCCGCACGTGCCAGGAGAGCGCATTTACGGGCGGGTTGTTGACGACAATAGCAAGGACGTCGCCATGATATTCGGTTGTTACAGATTGCACGCTATTTCCTTGTCGCAGTAAGATTGCTTTGAGAATTGTAGGAAAACTCTCGGCTTGATTCACCCAAACCGGGTTTCATCCGACTTTGGGATAGCCGCCGCCACCATAAGCAATATCCAGCGCGGCTCGGTCCAACTGAAAGTCAGCACCGCGCGGCAGCTTCTCGGCAAATTCAATAATCTTCGGCTTCTTATATCCCGCCAGCCGTTCTTTCACATGCGCGATAAAGCTTTCAGGCGGAAAAGCTGTGCCGGGTTTGCGCACGATAATCGCTTTGATGTTCTGATCCCAAACCGGATCGGGCACGCCGATAACGGCAACATCGGCCACGCCTTCATGGCTTTTCAAGCAGGCCTCGACCTCAGCGGGATATACATTCTCCACCCCGGTTTTGATCATCGTCGTTTTCGGCCCGACGAACTGCAAGCTACCATCGGCAAGACGGCGGCCAAGATCATGCGTTCGGTGCCAACCGTTCACAACACGGCGCGCGTTTTCTTCGGGTCTGTTCCAGTAGCCGCACATGACTATCGGACCACGCGCACATATTTCACCGACTTCGCCGCTGGGTTTCTCATTACCCTCGTCATCAGCAATCATGAACTGGACAAAGGGGACCGAGCGGCCAGCGCCTGTACCGCCCATCCATAGAACAGAGGTCAGGCCGCCAATCTCGGTTTGCCCATAACCCCCCATTTTGCGAACCGCGGGCGCAGTTTTAGGCATCACCATCGGTATAAAATAATCGGACATCTGCGGATCGGCCCAAATCGAAGACACATCATATTGGCCGCCCTTGTTCGCTTCGCGCATTTGAACGATTGTGGGCTGTGGGATGAAGGCGTGCGTCAGCTTGTGATTTTGGATATTTTCCAGAAGCTCGGTTGCATCGACGCGGGCCACAAATGCATTGCGGCCGCCTGCCAGGAATGTGCCGAGCGTGCCCATCAGCACGCCCAGATGAAACATCGGGCCGGATACCAGATAGCCGGAATCCTCATCAATCGCTTGGCTGGTCATAGCAAGCCAAGCAATGATGATGAGCGATTCATGACTGAGCAGTGCTGCCCCGGGCCTGCCAGAAAAGCCGGCTGTATAAATGCCAAGTAAGGGTGTTGACGTTTCTACAGGCGCAAAATCCGCTTCCGGATCTGCGCGCTCCATCAACGCTTCGTAACTCTCTTCGCCGTCGCATCCATCATGGCAAATCCAATTGGAATCGGGCTTCCACTTGGCGCGTGCATCGCGGTTGGCTCCGCCGACTTCGGCGTCTTGCCAAAAGACTATCTTGGGATCGAAATCTTCCAGCGCAAACGCGATTTCATCGACGGACCAGCGCCAGTTTGCTGGGCAAAAAATCGCCCCCACCCGCGCAGACGCGAGCAACGCCTCGAGCACCCGGAAACTATTTTGGCCAAGCCACAATATGCGGTCGCCCTTTGCAACGCCTTTGCTTCGCAACACACCCGCCAGCCGGTTAACCCGCTCGTCAAATTCCGGCCAAGTGTAGCTGTGATCGCCATCAATCACGGCAGTCATTTGTGGCCGACTGCGCGCATTTTCGTGAAGAACATCGCCTAGACCATAACGGTGTACCGCAGCATAAGGGGCAAGTGCAGGATGGAGGTTCATGGATTATTTTCCGTTCAGCCGACCGAAATCAAATTCTCGCGCGCGCCGCAGGTGCATGCTGTATCCAACACTTTGCCAGCAACACTGGTATCGAGGTCAAGTATGGGCGTTATCCGCGGCATGCGTGAAGAAAGATGCAGCGTACCTTCTGATTCCGACAGGCTCCAGTCGCGACTGTCATAATGCAAGCCGCCATGCGCGCATTCATAGGCCACCGCCGGGCCGAGAATGACAATCCGCCGCGCATCAACCCCGTCCATTGCCTTAACGGCATCATAAGCATCGGGCCGTGCCCAGATTGTCCGACCAGCAAAAACCTGTGCCGGATCATGGCCAAACATCTTTAAGCCTTCGAGCGATGCCGCGCCAATGCCGCAAATGCCAGGCGTATTGAACTGGCGCGCAATCGATTCAATCCGTCCTGCATCATAGTTGGTCGATTCTGCATTGATGCCGTACATGCCGAGATGCTGAACCGCTTTTTCAAACGGCGCGAACTGGACGACCTCCGGCACAATCGAAACGACCAATATTGTCGATTCCGGTTTGAAATTAAATGTCCGCAAGATCCGCGCTATGCCGATGGATTGGCGTTCCAGTTCATCAAACCGTGCAGGGTGGAAATGGGTAGTGCCGCCTGCATGGAAGCATCCGACGACATCGGGGCGAGACCCAGTGATCACATTCTTGCTCATGCTTTGGTTACCCTTGGAATTTTATGCGGAGGCCCCAGCTTCAGCAGCTCCTGCTCATCAATCAATTCAACCTGCAGTGGAACGCCAATGGCTTCAGCGATCACATTGTGCAGCCGCTGTTGCAGCGCCTCCAAACTGTCAACGAGCCGCGCCGCGTCATAGCCAATACGCAAACGCAGCGCGTCCATTTCACGGTCGGTGCGAATGATCTGGAACAAAGATGCACGTGTCTCGCTATGCCCGTCGATTAGCCCCATGATTTCGCGTGGCAAGATCGAGCGACCCTGCACCAAAATCTGATCGGTGGTCCGGCCCAGCACTTTGAAGCGGGCATGGTTTTTGCCGCAGCCGCAAGGGCTACGGTCAATCACAACAAGATCGCCAGTGCCGTAGCGAACGAGCGGGGTTAGCCGGTCGATCAACGTGGTTGTTACCAGCTCACCAATTTCGCCGTCCGGAATTGGTTCGCGGGTTACAGGATCGACGGTTTCGATAAACGCGATATCTTCATAGGCATGGAAGCCATCGTGCATCCGGCATTCTGTCGTTCCCGCCACTTCCCCCAGAGATGTGGTCTCGAACATCGGAAAGCCCCAGCTTTCGGTCAGCTTTTGCAAGCGGCCCGAAAGGGGTTCGCCGCCAAAAATCGCGCCTTTATAACTGGAGAAGACATCGACGGGATCAACGTCGGGATGCGTTTCAAAATAGTGTTCGAGCATCAGCAGCACCGGCGTCGAGCACATCGACCAGATAGTGGGCCTGAACCGCAAGGAGCCTTCCACCGCACGCGCAATCTCGTCGGGCGCGATCGCGTAGCAGATTTCGGTAATGCCGTTTTGCGCATTTCCGCGCCGCCTGTGTCCGCCACGGAACGTGAACAACATGTGCGTCATATAATCGCCGGGCCGTGCGCCCATGTGATAGATGTCGCGGGCATAGGCCAGTTCGCTTCCGCCAGCGACCCAATTTGGTATCGGGGTCGGGTCGCCCGTCGTACCCGATGTCGTGCCGATGGAGACGGTCTCACCAGGAATGTTGCTGCCCATCCCACCGGCGGGATCATTATTGGCATCGCGGAAAATGCGGACATCATCCTTGTCGATAATTGGTGCTTTGGCGATGAAATCCTTGATCGATTTGATGTCGGACGGCTTCACGCCCTTCGCATCCCATGCCTGTTTTACCAGCGGTGCATTTCGGTAAGCATGGTCGCAAATTGCGGCAAGCGCGCCTTCCTGATAGCGATCAAGAAATTCGCGGCTCGCGGTTTCGATAGGGTCGAGAACATCTGGAAATAGATCACCCATGTGCATCAAACCTTCTTGAAATTGGGCAGCACCCAATCGTCTTGGATCGGGGTCCAATCGACCGTCACTTTCATGCCGATATGAACATCCTCAGCGTCGCAGCCCGACACATTCGCGTTCAGCCGCGTGCCCGGTGCACCGTCCAAGTCAACGACAATGGGGACGTAAATATAATCCTCGCCCGTCTTCGGATTTTTGTTGCAGATTGCATAGCTGAACACGGTTGCCGTGCCGGGCAGCGTCGGCCAGGCCTTGCTGTTGCTCTGGCAAAGAGGGCAATAAGCGGTCGGCGGCATCCGGAAATGGCCGCAGTCGGCACATTGGCACGCCGTTAGGCGGTGCTCTTTGGCGGCCTCCCAAAAGGGTTCGGTATCGGGGTTCGTGGTAATCGCGATCTGGTCGCCCGGAAGAGCGCGTGCGGGTCCGTATACCATTATGCTTTCCTCAATATCAGCCCGGACACCGGCAGCGACGCCGGGCCGCCTGTGACCAGCGCGAACTCGGCGTCCTTGACCTGATTGATCGCGGTGCCGCGCACCTGCTCGACGCCTTCGACGATGTGCGTCATGCCGATGATATAAGCTTCGTTCAGGTTACCGCCATGGGTGTTGACGGGCACGCCGCCGTTGACGCCGCCTTGCGTTGCCGCATCATAGCGCAACTTGCCCGACAGGACATAATCGCTGCCGCCGCCCTTTTCACAAAAGCCGTAATCTTCCAACTGCATAAGAACCATGCACGAGAAATGATCGTAGATCAGCGCAACGTCCATGTCAGACGCTTTCAGCCCGGTTTGAGCCCAGATGCGGTCCGCGACAAATTTATGGCCGCTGCTGGCAAAATCGGGATCGGGCATGCCCATCCATGCAAACGCCCTGCCCCAATTGCGCGTGCCACCATGAGCCACGCCGTGGACCACCGCGGGTTTGTGCCGACAGTCCTTTGCGCGTTCCATCGTCGTCGTAATCACAGCAACTGCGCCATCGGTTTCCAGACAGAAATCCAGCCTGCGCAAAGGGTCGGCCAGCATCGGCGAGTTTTCATACTCTTCATCAGACAACGGATTCTTGCGGATCGCCTTCGGGCGATTGTGCGTGTTGGCGCGGGTCGCCTGAACAATCTCCTGAAATGCTTTCGGGTCGGTTCCGTAGAGGTGCATGTGGCGCCGTGCGAGCACCGACATCAGGTGACCCGGCCCGACAAGTCCCGAAGGCTGCAGAAAACTGTTTTCAGCATTGGGCGCGCTCGCGCCGAACACGACGCCAAGCCTGTGCTGTGGCAATTGCTGCAACGCCATCAAGGTGACAGTGTAGGTGCAATCCTCGTTCATTAGCCCTGCTGTTGCAAGACCGATAGCACCCGGGCAACCGCCTCCGCCACTAGTCAGCGATGCAGAAAAGCTGATCTCGTCCATCCCCAATGTTTCCATCAGGGACGCCGTATCAAACTTGTCGAGATAGCCCGCGCCAGCGCCAGAATAATACGCGATGCCGTCGATCTGCTTTACCGAAATTCCGGCATCGGCACAGGCGTTGAGAATGGCCTCCCCCGCCATGTCGTTAATAGTGCGCGGCCAGCTTTTGCCGCGCATATAATATTCGGTCGAGCCGATGCCGACGATGGCGCATTTATCCTGATTTACCCAGCTCACGGCAATCCTCTCACGATTCCCTACTTATATAACCAAGTGCAATATGAAATTCACTTGTATTTGTCTAGCCCCTCAGGCAAAATGCAACCGGCGATATTTTCCGCGAAAATACAACAATGGATCGCGGCGCGGCTCGAAGCTGGCTTTTTCGACCCGGCCGACAAGGATGAAATGGTCACCTGCTTCGTGCAGCGAGTCGCGTTCACATTCAAAAACACCGAGCGAGCCAAGCAGCACCGGGGCGCCGCACTCGCCAACTTCCCATCGCGTGTTCGCAAAGCGGTCTTCGCCTTTACCGGCAAACCGGTTCGACGTAGGTTGCTGGTCGATCTGCAGCACGTTGACCGCGAAGTTCTGGACACCGCGCATGACTTCGGCGCTGCCAGCATTATTTGCGATACACACCAGCAGCAACGGCGGGTCCAACGAAACGCTTGTAAAGCTGTTGGCGGTCAGGCCAATAGGAATGCCATCTGGATTATGCGCCGTTATAACGGTGACGCCCGTCGCAAAGCAGCCCATCGCATCGCGTAATGTTCGCGCATCAGAACCTGACCTATATTCAGGGATTGACCGCGGTTGTTTGCGTTCGAGAAAATCAATGAGCAATCCGTTAAATGCCTCGGTGCGCTCGGCGAGCACCAGCAACCCAGCATTTTCAACCTCAAATGCTTCAGCATCCGGTAAAGCGTTCACAAATGCCGAGGCTTCATCACCCGTTGTAAGATTGCTTAGGGCGCCGCGCACAAACAGCACAGGGATGTTGATACGTGGCGCGGCTTCAGCCAGACGTTCGGCAACTCCGGCGATATCAAACCTGTCCAACAACCGGATATCAAAGTCAGGCTGGCCAATATTCTGGCTGGCATAAGCCCGCAACTTTTCAGCAGCAACGCGCGTGACGGCGGGGTCGCCATTGGTCGGCAGGTCTACCAAAACCAACCCAGCCGCAAGTGTCGCTGCTTCCTCGGCCGACGCCACCGTGGCAATCCATCCACCCAATGTCGCAGCAACCACGACGGGGCGCGTCCGCATCTGCGACAGTACCGCGCGCAAATCTTCGACATAGGCATCGAAGTCGTAGCGGCCACCCACTGGCCATTCACTCCCGCCATGACCGCGCAAATCGAGATTGATGACATGCCGCCCCGCTTGCTCCAGCGCTGCGGCAACATCATCCCACACCTTGCGCGTCTGGCCAGCGCCGTGCAGCAACAAAATAGTTGGATCATCAGACGAACCTATATCGTCAGCTTCCAACCGAATCCCGGCGAAACCCTTGAACTCGCGCACATATCTCATACCGCCACCTCACCGTTGCGGGCCAACCATTCTGTTACTGCCGCAGAGCGCCGCTGCATCATCAACCGGGCGATTTCGCTATCCCCTGCCAACACGGCGTCGCACAGACCGCGTTGCAAGACACGCGCGCGCTCCCGGTCTTCGGGACTTTGGTAAAAAACCGTCTGATGATCTTCGCGGCCAAAGGTGTAGCCAATTTCGATGAACAGTTGTGATGCTGGATTGCCGCTCATCTCCGCCAGCAATCGCGCTAGCTCGGTTTCTGCGCGTACGATATCCGCGATGCTATCATGTCCATCGATACGCTCGCGAAATGCCGCAATCTTGGCTTGCAAATTCGGATCTTTGCAAGCAACGGCTGCAACGCCCATTTCTTCGGCAATAAGCCGCGTCGCCGCATGAACGTGGGAAATCGTCCCGCCATTCATCCGCAAATAGCGGGCCAATGCCTTTATAGCGTCCTGTGCGTTCGGCCGCTCTGCATAAAAGCCGCCTTTCACGCCGCGCCGCACACTGATTAGCCGGTCGCTCTCGACGATCTTTGCTGCCTGGCGCAACGTGGGTCGGCTTATCTCCAGCTGTTGCAGCAAATCGGATTCAGCCCCCAGATAAGCCCCGGCATCGCTCGCAAGGCTTAATTCTGCCAGTCTGCGCGCAGTTTTTGCGACCAAAGTATGCGATTGAGTCACTAGCATAAATTTCTACCCTCTACCCTAAACAGATACCTCTTTTATGCCGCAGTCAACATATTTATGCGCTATGCTTGCAATTACCCATATAACTAGGTATCTGTAATGCGACTCATACGGTTCGAGAGGAAAATTGCCATGAATGCCCCAACCAAGCCATTTGTATTCAGCGCCGACAGCCACATCATGGAGCCTGCGGACATTTTCCTCGAAGGCTTGCCAGCATCGCTGAAGGATCACGCGATCCATGCGCGAAAAGAAGGCGAGTATTTGATCACCGGCACGAAGGACAAAATCATCTATCGTCTGCGCGTTGGCCAACACCGCGAAAAGGCGCTTGGCGATAACGAACGCAAAGGCATCCGCGAAATTCCGGGTCGGCTTGAGGATATGGAACTCGAAGGCATTGACGCCGAAATCTGCTTCCCCTCGCTTGGCTTATGGCTTTACGCACTTGACAACCCTGATGCCGAAGCAGCGTCGGCGCGCCTTTACAATGACTGGAATAATGAGTTTTTGGGTAGCAACCCGACACGGTTCGTGCGCTGCGGAATGCTGCCGGTGCTCGATTTTTCCAATACACTTGCTGAGCTTAAGTATCTCGCGAGCAAAGGCTTTACCGCTGCAATGCTCCCGGCGGTAACTCCATCCAATCTACCCAAATATAACGACGAGAAGTGGGATGCAGTTTTCAATCTCGCGGGCGAACTGGGTATCGTGTTTGTTATGCATACCGGCACTGGTCTTGAAACCGTGGTCATTGAACGCGGCCCTGGCGGCGGGATTATCAATTATTCAAACCAAATGATGGATGCCTGCAATAGCGTGATGTATCTGGTGGCAGGCGGTGTCCTTGATCGTAACCCCAAATCGAAAGTTGCGTTTATCGAATCCGGGGCCAGCTGGTTGGTGGCTCTCGCCGAGCGGATGGATGAAGTATGCGAGGCGCATGCCAATTTTGTTCATCCCAAGCTGAGCCGCAAACCCAGCCAAATCATTGACGATCAGGTTTGGGCCAGCTTCCAGCACGACCGCGGCTGCATCGCCGCTGCTGCCGCAGGCCTACCCGGTGCCAAGAATGTGATGTGGGGGTCGGACTATCCGCACGCTGAAGGCACTTTCCCGATCAGTCGGCCGATTCAAGAGCAGCTGTTTGAGGGTCTCAATGTACCTGAAGGTGTCCGCAGCGAGATACTTGGCCTCAATGGCGCTCGGTTGTTCCGGATCGAGCCAATGGTTCAAACTGCGCCGGTTTATCGGGCCGCGTGACGGGGACCAAAGCGCTCGTTCTTGGCGGCGGCGGTATCGCGGGGTTAGGCTGGTTCGCCGGGCTGCTTTATGGTCTGCATGAATGTGGTGTAGACCTGCGCGATGCAGACCAAATGATCGGCACCTCGGCTGGATCTGTGACGGCCGCGCAATTGCGCAGCGCACAGTCCATTGAGACTTTATACGCGCGCCAAACCGACCCCACTTTGATAATTGGTGAGCCGCCTCCAAGTGCAGACCAATTTGCAGCGTTGATGGCTGCTTATCCCAAATTCATGGCTATCACCGATACGGCCCGACGCATGCAGGCGATGGGATCTTTCGCACGCTCAGCAAAAGCGGTCGCCCCGGGCGTTCGGCTAACGATGATTGAACGACGCTTGTCAGAACATGACTGGCCCGACGCGGCGCTGTCGATCACGGCGGTAGACTTGGAAACGTCAGCCCTTGTGACTTTTGACGCACGTTCTGGCGTAAGCCTAGTCGTAGCTATTGCTGCTAGCTGTGCGGTGCCGGGTGTCTGGCCCGTCGTCGAAATACACGGGCGCGCCTATATGGATGGCGGTGTTTATTCGGCTGACAATGCCCAGCTTGCTTCGGGTGCGGAGCGTGCGCTCATTTTGTCCCCGCTCGGCGGCGTTGCCACCGCTCCCTCGGGGCTGGGGCTATCCGATCAAGTCAGCTCGCTTCAGAACGCTGGCGTCAAAGTGCTGGTGATCGAACCCGATGCCGCGGCTCGCGCCGCGATGGGCAGTAATCCCTTCGATCCAGCAATCCGAGCACCCACTGCCGTTGCCGCGAAAGCGCAGGGCAAAGCCATTGCCCAAACCGTTTCCGAATTCTGGGCTTAACGCCCCTTCCAAACAGGCCCGCGCTTTTCGGCAAAGGCGCGCGGCCCCTCGTGCGCGTCTTCGCTTTTCGTCCATGCCGTAAAAGCGGGATAATGGGCCTGATTTGCCATGGCGACTTCGACGCCGCCCGCCTCCAGTCCCAGCATGACAGTCTCTTTAGAAGCGCGGATCGACATCGGGGAGGCACGAAGAATTTCAGCGCACCAGCGTGCGGTCGCGGTAATTAAGTCTTCCGCCCGAACAACCTCGTTTACAAAGCCCAACCGATGCCCTTCAGCCGCACTTACGCGCCTGGAGGTCAGTATCACCCCCATCGCCTGTTTCAGCCCGATCTGCCTTGCCAACCGGTGTAGTCCGCCGCCCAATGCAACCGCTCCAACCAGCGGTTCAGGCAGGCCGAAGCTCGCATTCTCGCTTGCGATGATGATGTCGCAAGCCAGCGCAATCTCAAATCCGCCGCCTAGCGCCACACCATTTACTGCCGCGATTATCGGCTTTGAGCAGTCAAAGCGTTCGATCAGTCCGGCATAGCCATCTTTGGGATAACCATTATGACCATCCTTGATCGCAGCCTTTAAGTCGGAACCGGCACAAAAGGCGCGCTCTCCCGCACCCGTTACCACACAGATATGTTGCTGCGGATCGGCGGCAAAATCATCGAACGCGGCCTGCAGCTCATGGTGCATCGCGGAATTGATGGCGTTCATCACCTCGGGCCGGTTGAGCGTGATCGTGGTGATTTGGTCAGCGGTCTCTATGGTGATGCAATTCATTGCTGGGCCAGTGGCAACGGCTTTGCTGTTCTCCCCGCCATGATGGCCGCAACACCGCCGACGAGCAAACAAAAGGCCAAAACCGTCAGTGCAGGCCGAAGCGACATCTCGGCATAGGTAGGCGCAAATGCCTTACTGAGATAGCCAGCGACCGTACCGCCAATTCCTGTACCAGCTAGGCCAATGAACATGTTAATCGTTGCCGACATCATGGCGCGCATCGCCAGCGGTACTTGCGCGAATGACAAAGCGATGATCGGCCCGAGATGAAGCGTCATCATAAACTTAACCCCGACGAAGCAGGCAAGGGCAACATAGGGGTTAGCTGCCCAGACGAACCCGAGCGCAAGCGGAAAGCCTGCGAGCAGACCAAGTCCTGCAAACCAGCCGTTAAAACCGGGATTATCCTTGCCATATTTATCGCCGACCAACCCTGCAACAATATTGCCAATAACCAGACCTAAGGCCATTGCTCCGCCCAGCCAGAATCCTGTTTCAGCCTTCGACATGCCATGCACTCGCTGGAAAAATGAAGCACCCCAGATGATGAATGCAAAGCCGGTAATCGGCACCATGGTTAGCAATAACCCAATCCAGCGCAGCGAGGTATTGGCAGCCATAGTTCGCAGCACCTCACCAAATCCGATTTGCGGCGGAGGAATGACAAGATCGCCTTTCCCGCGTCTCGGCTCGGCTGAGAACAACCAAACCAGCAGCCCGACCAGAACGCCTGGCAGACCAACGATCAAAAATACCTCTCGCCAGTCAAAATATTGAGAGAGCCATCCGGCAAGCCATAATCCGCCTGAAATACCGATTGCGCTTGCCGCCAACATTGACGAAATGACCAATGTCCGCCGTTCAGGCGGAAAAATTTCTACAAGCAACGAATTGGCAGCAGGCCCTGCCCCAGCCTCTCCTGCGGCCAAGCCAACTCGCGCCAAGACCATTTGCCAGAAATTGTTGGCCAAACCGCACACTGCGGTGGCTGCGCTCCACACTATAACCGAAAGCGCAATAACCATACGGCGGTCGCCGCGGTCGGCATAGCGTGCAATCGGGAATGCAGCGATGGCGTAGAAGGCAGCGAAGGAAATCCCGGTTAAAAGGCCTAGCTGGCCGTCATCTAGCCCAAGCTCCAGCTTGATATCATCCTGGAACAGGGTGAATATCTGCCGGTCGACATAACTCAAAATCGCTACAGCAAAAATGAGACCGAAGGTCACGTTACGCCGCATGAGTGAAACATTATTGGTCATCGGGCCCTCATTTCAAACAAAAAAGGGGAAGGACGGTAGACCGGCCTTCCCCAAAACGTGATCCTCAGGAGAGAGAAGGTTTCCCAAATAGATTTAGAATTTGACCGTACCGGTCACACCGTAAGTGGCAGGATCGTTGCGAATGGACGAAATATAATCAGTCACAAATAGCGCATGGGTGAACACGCGTTTATCGAGGATGTTACGCCCGAACACCGCAATCTCGAAATTCTCTCCGACGCCAAGCGACAACCGCGCTCCAAGGAAACCGGCAGCTTTTTTCTGCGTTGCGTCCAATATGGCCGCCTGTGCAGCGGCGTTGTTACCTACAAGAGCAAGGGTTTGCGCCGATTCTGCCGACGTGTCATATTTGCCTACATAATTATAATTGACGTTCAGGCCTAGCTTACCAAACCCTACTTCAGTTGAATAATTCGCTGCAAGCGTGAGTTGGTTTGCCGCCAAGCCGTCAATGCGAGCGCCTAGTGCCGCTTTGTCAACTCCCGTCGTCGCACCAACAACACCGATATATTTCTTATAAGCGACATCGTTGTGTGATCCAGACGCAGACAAGACTAGGTGGTCCGTAACTTGAACCGCCAGCTCAACCTCGACCCCGAAGTTTCGTAGATCAGCATTCTCGACCACTGTCTGTGTGATACCGGCAATCCGCGTAATTACCGAACGTTGCGCATCATTGATTGTGTTGTGATAGCCCGCAATGTTCAAACGGACCCGACGATCAAAAAGCTCTGTTTTGACACCGATTTCCTGTTCATTGACGATTTCCGGCTGGAACGATGGATCGGTAGTGGTTGTGGAACGCAATTGCTGCCCACCTGAGCGGAAGCCACGGCTTTGTTTGGCATAGATCAGGACATCATCGCTGAGCTTATAATCAAGCCCGGCAGTGTAGGAAATTGCCTTGAACGTATCTGAACGGATATCGCGGCAATCGGCTGCCACCGATCGTAGCGGCGTTATGCATGATACAAGCGCACCATTCGCCCTGAGCAGAACACCTGTGCGGGTCTCTGTGCTCTTGTCGTCAATCGAATAGCGGATGCCGCCCGTCGCCGTTAGCTTATCTGTCAGCTGGTAGCTTGCCTGACCGTAGAAGCCGAGCGAGTCATTTTCAATCGTCCCAAAAAAGCGCGTCACAGTTGCGCCGCCGGGGTTTGAAGCGACATTGCTGAATGAGAATGAACGATCGAATCCGTTTTCGTGTAGATAAACTGCACCGACCGCCAATTTGAGTTTGTCGTCGAAAAACTGGCCTGTCATCTGCATTTCACTCGAATATTGCTTCAGATTTTGGTCGAGTGACGTAGCGGCTATTGGCGAGGCAGAACCTGCAAGGTTGATAACGGATCCGGCTCTAATCTTACGATAATTGTTGATCCACTTAACCTCACCAAAGCTCGTATCGAGCGCGAAGGTTGCTCCAAAGGTACGCGTTTTTACATCGTTGAACGCAACTGTTGTGTCGGGGAACGTAAACGGCAAGCCAGCGGTCTGCGGAAAAAATGGCGCGATGGATATTGTGGTTGTATCGATGTTAGCCAAGTTGGCGGCAATTTCTGCAGCTGTCGCTGGATACCGAACCGCAGGACCCGTGCCAGCACCGCCTGGCAAAGATACGGTCAGTAACCTCCCGGGATTTTGTTGGAAGCGAAAATACTCGCCTGATAAAATGATACGTAAAGTATCGGTCGGCTTGACCAAAAGCTTAACGCGACCGGTGATGTTATCGCGGTTATTGTAATCAACGCCGCTGACGCGGTCGATCAGAAAACCATCGCGTTTGTTGACCTGGATGGCGCCGCGGACGGCTGCATTTTCGCCAAGTGGCATGTTAAGCACAGCCGTCCCGACCCGTTCGTTAAAGCGGCCATATGTCGCCTGAACCATGCCCGACATCGCTTCAGTGCTGGGATCGTTTGTTTGAACGACCATCGCCCCGCCTGTCGTATTGCGTCCGAATAACGTACCTTGCGGTCCTTTAAGAATCTGAACAGATTGAACATCCAGGAGATCGCCGTTGAGGCCGTAGGCGCGTGCCCAATAGGCACCATCAACATAAGTTCCGACCGAAGGATCAAGGGTCGCTAAGTTATCGTTTTGAAACTGACCGCGAAGCGCGAGCAATGGAGCAGATGAGTTTCCGGCTGCTTCGCGGGTTACAAAACCGGGCGTAAAGGAAGCAACATCGCGAAAGCTAGTCGCACCTTGCACTTGGAGATCTTCACCGGAAAATGTCGTAACAGCCACCGGAACATCTTGGAGATTTTCCGTTACTTTGCGCGCAGTGACGACAATTTCTTTCAACCCGGCATTGTCTTCCCCGTCTGCCGGCGCCTCTTGAGCAAATGCACATCCCGAGAAACCAACAGCTAGCGCCGAAGCGCCCAATAACGATGAAACAAAACGACTGCGAACGGATTTCTGACGCAACTTCATATTTATATTCCTCTCCCAAGGTGCCCAGTTTGAGCCTTCTCCACGAGTTGTATAACTAAGTCGCATAAGAGATGCAAATATAATTTAATTCAAGTTGCAAACCGTGGCTTTCGGGCATCGTTTCATTGGGTCTGCTTGCACTCATCTGAGATCGCCATCGACCAAAAATGCTAAAAGTTGAGGCACTTCGGCCATCGAGCGAAGCACGTCGTTCAAATGCGTGCAGCCCAAAGTCCCGGGCAAGGTTTCAAGAACCTTCGACCGCAATTCGGCGAGTGGCGTGCCGAGCATCCGCTGGGCATGCCCGACAGCACCCGGGCATTCGCGGAATGGCAGGATACGGGCGTCTACTTTCAATTCGGCCAGTAAACCGTCCGTCGCTCGCGCGGTGACTTGATATTCGTGAATGGCGATACGGTCGCCGCCATCCGGCGACGTGCCACTGTCCTGAAAACCCACATCAATCATCAGCCCATCGCCATCGCGCAAAACATCGATCCGCCGTGCGCGCCGCATACCGACGCCGTCTTGGACAGCCAGCACGTGCCAGCCTTCAGGATCCCCCGGGTTAAGAAGCGACGGAACATCGGCAGAGCTTTGATTTTTTGACGGGTCGGCCCGCAATAGCGCCGACGAGCCCGGCGCAAAGCCGCTGCACACCCCTTCCATGTTGCCGCCTTTGCCTGCCGTTTTGACCATCCCAGCCTTTTCTGCCATCGCCCTCCAATCATCCACCCAGCGTGACCAGACCCAGCCAGCGACAAGGCTCGCCCCGGCGAAGTCGTCGAGAATGAGATAGAGCGGCGAACCCTTTATACGCTCGTTCGCCATGATCTGCATCAGCTCAGAACGGCTTTCACCGCCAGCGCGCACGCCGACCAGTTGTTGCGCCTCGGGCCGGTCGGGCGTGACTTCAATCGATAGAATTTCACGGCGCGGCGACGCCAATATTGTGTATCGGTCCTCCGCCAACGTGATCGGCGCCCCGCCGTCGGCTGGCGTCCATATGTCTCGCGCCTGACCTTGCATCACCATCGGCTGGCCATAGCCTTCGGGCCAACTGGTATCGATGGTCGATGTCCGCCGGATCGAACCCGGACGCCGCAGCGGTGCGGGACCAATCGGGTTGCGCGCCAGCGGAAAGATCGGCGGAGCGTTCAACGTGGCGGCATCCGTATCGCGCCATCAAGCCGGATATTCTGGCCGTTGAAATAGCTGTTCCGAACAAGCTCCATCACCAGACTACCGAACTCGTCCGGTTTGCCCAGGCGCTTGGGGAATGGCACCGATGCCGCCAGCCCTTCGAATATTGCGGGGGCACGGTCCTTGACTGCGAGCATGGGCGGCGTTGCAAAAATGCCGGGCATGATCGAATTCACGCGAATGCCCAGATCCATTAAGTCACGAGCAAGCGGCAGCACCAGTCCGTTTACCCCGGCCTTGCACGAGCCATAGCCAACCTGCCCGATTTGTGCGTCTTGCGCCGCAGCAGACGCGGTCAGCGTGATAACCCCGCGCTCGCCGTCTTCAAGCGGTTCCAGCGTTGTCATGCCAAGCGCAGACAGCGATGCGAGACGGTAACTTGCGACCAATATGCCTCGCGCCGAAAACTCATAATCATCGGTCGAGTAGCGTTTATATCCGCCTGTCTCTTTGTCGCGTGAAATCGTTTTTCCGCCCTTCGAGATTTGCGCGCAGTGCACCAATATTCGTTCCTGACCATGCGCCGCGCGTGCTTTTTCAAAGCCGGCAGTCACGCTATCTTCGCTGGTCACATCGACCTTGGCAAAGACGCCGCCGATTTCCTTGGCGATCTCCTCGCCCTTTTCTTCGTTCAAATCGAAGATCGTGACCTTGATGCCGTTAGCTGCGAGTGCTTCTGCGCTCGCCCGGCCAAGCCCCGATGCTCCGCCCGTCACCACTGCCGATGTGTTGTTATCAAACTGCATAACTATTCTCCCAAATCGATTTTTCTTGATTGCTTGGCCTTCTCTATGCAGCGCCTTCGAATAAGGCCTGTAGACCGGGCGTGGATGGTTTCATGGAGGGCGTGCGCGGAAAATCGGTGACGAAGCGGTAATGGACAGGCACCTGATAAGCGATCAGCTTTTGCTTCAGGAACGCCTTCAGGTCAGTTGGCTCGGCAGCACCATCACGCAAGATAATCGCTGCGGCCGGAACCGCGCCTAGCCGGTCATCGGGTACGCCAACAACCGCTGCCTCCCGAATTGCCGGATGATCATGCAGTGCTTTGACGACGTCGTCGGGATGGACCTTGAAGCCGCCCCGGATGATCGCATTGTCGGCGCGGCCGTTGATGAAGAGGAAATTGTCATTGTCCAGCACAGCGCGGTCGGTGGTACGCAGCCATGCGCCTCCATTACCCAACTGGTCACCTTTCAGCTCCAGCAATCCTTCGACGCCCGGCGGCAATGAAGCGCCCGTTGCGGAGTCGATGATGCGCGCCTCGATATCGCTATGCAGCCTCCCGACGGACCCGCGCTTTTCGGTCCAGTGCTTGCGGAAATCATCGATATTCCAGCCTGCTATTGCCCCTGCAAATTCGGTCGCACCGTAATTCGCGAGGATTGGTATGCCATAGCGCGCGTAAAATTCGTCGACGACATCGGGAGAGAGCGGCGCGGTGCCACTAATCATCGCCGACAGGCTCGACAAATCCTCTTTGGACACATTGGCCTCAAGGATCATTTTTAGCGCTGACGGCACCGCAGGTGCGACTTTGGGCTGGTTGCGCTTTACCGCGCCCACCCACGCCTCGACAGTGAAGCGTTCGAGCAAAGCAATCTTGCGCCCCGCCGCCAGCGCACCGATGCAGCCATAAATCCCGCCAATATGCGTTAGCGGATTAACCACCATCGTCACACCGGACCTGAGTTGCGGTGCATCGGCAAACTCGCGACCGCGCTCATAGCGGGTGAAACCGGCAAAGCTGGCATCAAACGCTGCCCTACTCAGCGGGACGCGTTTGGGCGTGCCCGTCGTGCCGCTGGTCAGCATTTCAATGGCGACGCCGGGCGATAGTTGAATATCGGACGAAGGCGTCTCAAAATCTGGCAGAGCCCGCACGCCATCAAGGCAAGGTCCGATTTCGATGGCGGCAGATCCGCCGCGCCGCATCGCTTCGGTCAGTCCAGGCCGCGCGATATCGGATGTATCGGCAATGATGACTGGCAGGCCCAAACTTTCAACATCGGCATACAATTTCTCGTCGGGCAAAATCGGGTTCAGCGACACCAAACAACGGTCCGTTGACAGCACGGCGATTATGGCTGCCAAATGCCCCGGGCGATTGCGCAACATCACACCAACGCTCGCATCTTCCGGCAGGCTCATATCGTTCAGTGCAGATTCTATCGCCTGCACATTTTCGGCAATCTGGCCCCAGCTGTACTCAACGCCATCAAAGTCGATCTCAGTGCGCCCCGGATCAAGTGCCATGATTGCACGGAGTTTTTCGGTCATTAAAGCCATCAGAGTGCGAGCCCGCCGCTCGCTTCGATAATCTGGCCGGTCACCCAGCGGGCGTCATCGCCAAGCAGCATCATCACGGCACCCGCGATATCAGCCGGTTCGGCCATCCGGCCCATCGGCGTATGCTTTGCCGTCGCTTCATCCCAACCAGGCTTTGCGCGCAAGGCAGCGATAAAATCGGTATTCACTGCGCCGGGCGCTATAAGGTTGCAGGTGATTTGGCGTTTGGCGACTGCCAGCGCGGTTGACATGGTAAGGCTTTGAAGCGCCCGCTTGGTCATTCCATAGCCCGCCGCAAAGGGTTGACCGATCCGACCAGAGACAGATCCTATATTGACGATGCGGCCATAATCGCGCAGCCGCGATAATGCAGCCTGAGTGACGAAATGCGGGCCTTTGACGTTGATCGCGAATTGCTTGTCGAAATGCGCTTCGTTCTCGTTTTTCAGGCTGGCATCAGTGCCGTCGCTGCCAAAACCGGCATTGTTGATCAGGATATCGAGATTGGGCGTGCCACCGAAATGTGAGTCGCAGGCGGTGAACATCGCGTTGATGCCATCAACCGAGCCGACATCGGCCTGCACCGCAAAAGCCTTGCCGCCATCGGCAACAATCCCAGCCGCAAGTGCCTCTGCGGCGTCCTTGCTACCTGCATAATTGATTGCGACATGCGCGCCAGCCGCGCCAAGCCGCCTTACAATCGCCGCGCCAATTCCGCGCGATCCGCCAGTGACCAACGCGGTCTTTCCTTCAAGCTCTGTCATCGTGATACTGTGCCAACATAGTTGACCTAGTGCAATAGGTGTTGCACACTCTGCCGGAGAGGCGAGCAATTTGGTGACCGATGAAAGCTTGATATTGCGAAGCGACGCTGGCGGCGTCTGCACGTTGACGCTCAACCGTCCGGACAAGCGCAATGCCGTCAACCGCGAACTATTCCGCGCATTCAAAGCACATATAAAAGACATCGAAGCCAATGGCGTCGAGATTGGCGTCGTCGTTATCAAAGGATCGGGCGGACACTTTTGTGCAGGGCATGACTTGAAATCCGATCCGCACCCCGACGCATTTGGCTGGCTTCGACAAGAAATGCTGACGCTCGAACGTCTGACAAAGCTCCGCCAGCCGGTAATCGCAGCGGTGCGAGGCGCTTGCTATACCGGTGGTCTTGAATTTGCACTGTCAGCAGATTTCATCATCGCTGGTGAAAGCGCCCGCTTTGCCGATACGCATGGCAAATGGGGGTTAGTTCCCGGCTGGGGACTTAGCCAGCGTCTGCCGCGCCGCGTCGGGCAAGCCAAGGCGCTTGAAATTATGCTGACCTGTCAGCCTTATTCGGGAGTGGAAGCAGCCGAAATGGGTTTGGCAAATTATTGTGTGCCCGATGAAGAACTGGACGCCAAAGTCAGCGAATTATGCTCTATTGTCCTTGCCAATAGCTGGCACAGCAACGCCGAAAACAAACGGCTGGTATACGACACCGACGGCTTTCCGCTATCACAAGGATTAAACCATGAATTGATGCGCAACGCAGGATTCGACAAATCTGCGGCGGATCGCGGCGAGAAATTTGCGGCACGCAAAGCTTCATCTTGACCTTAAACGATGCCTAACTTGGCAAGTAATTATTTGGAGATCCCGCTATGACTGCCACCGCAGCTTGGGGCGCCACTTCCCCCGATTCCGGCGTCAATCCGATGACGATTGAGCGCCGCAGTTTGCGCGCAGACGATGTCGATATTGAAATCCACTATTGCGGCGTGTGCCATTCGGACCTGCATCAGGCGCGAAATGACTGGGGCAATTCGGCCTATCCCGTTGTACCCGGCCACGAAATCGTCGGCCTAGTCCGTGCAGTCGGTAGCGACGTAAAATCCTTCGCACCGGGGGATAAAGTCGCCGTTGGCTGCCTCGTCGATAGCTGCCTGGAATGTGAGCAATGCCATTCGCATCAGGAACAATATTGCTACGCCCGCGCAATCGGCACCTACAATGGCAAAGACAGGCGCGACGGGTCGCCTACCTATGGAGGATATTCGAGCGGTATCGTTGTACGCGAAGAGTTCGTGTTGCGGATACCCGATGCGCTCGACATGATGCGCGCCGCACCGCTATTGTGCGCTGGCATCACCACATATTCTCCGCTCAAGCATTGGAAAGTCGGGCCTGGCAGCAAGGTTGGCGTCGTCGGGCTTGGCGGGCTTGGCCATATGGGGGTGAAATTTGCCGTGGCATTGGGCGCCGAGGTCACGATGATTACCACTTCGCCCTCTAAAGCCGCTGATGCGCAAGTCTTGGGCGCGCATCATGTGCTTTTATCTACCGACGCCGCCGCGATGAAGTCTGCGATGCGCGGTTTCAATTTCATCCTCGATACGGTTCCGGTCCAGCACGAGATCGCGCCCTATCTGATGCTACTCAAACCCGGCGGCGCGCATGTCATTGTCGGTGCGATTGACATGTTGCCCAGCTTCCACTCCGGACTGCTGCTCGGCGGTCGCAAGTCGGTTTCGGGCTCGGCAATCGGCGGCATAAAGGAAACACAAGAGATGCTCGATTTCTGCGCCGCGCACGATATCCATCCCGAATGTGAAATGATCGCGATGGCCGATATCAATCATGCCTATGCGCGTATGGAAAAGTCGGACGTGAAATACCGCTTTGTCATCGACATGGCGACATTGCCTGCGGCCTAATCCGCGCGGTCAACAACTGACTGGAATGTCTCCTCAAGCCACTTGCGGCTTGCAGGGGCGATATCTCCGGCCCACGCGTCGAGTGGATAGAGCAGTCGGTAGACAAAGAACCCCGACGCCAGCACAACGATGCGCGCCGCTCGTTCTTCGGCGTTGGGCAGATCAAACCATTTGGCAAGCGGCTTGATGGTCAATTCGCGCACCAAACGGTCCGCAATCGCACGCGCACCCGCGTCGGACGTCGCCAACACCATGATCTGTAGCGGATTGATCCGGTCGGCACGCTCGTCGACAAACGAGGCAACCAGCCCCTCGCCAAAGCGGTCGCGCGGTTGATCGATCAAAATCGTAATATCGAGCAAATCCGCCAGTGCTGCCTCGAACAGCTTTTCTTTCGATCCGAAATAGCGGCTGACCAAGGCTGGGTTCACGCCTGCCATTGCGGTAATCTCGCGCACGCCCGAAGCCGCATAGCCGGAGGTCGAAAAGGCGATCTGTGCCGCACGTAAAATGGCGGCTTTAGTCCGCTCCGGATCGCGTATGGATTTGGTCATTGACATCCTAAGTAAACCACCGTTTACTTATTCGCAAGAGAGGATGTTGCTATGACCGAGTCGCAAAATTGCGAGCACGCGCCCGTGTTCGATTTCGACATATATTCCGATCCTTTGCTGGCCGATGATGTCCATGCAGGCTATCTTGCGCTAAAAGAAAAAGCACCGCCTTTATTCTGGACTCCGCGCAATGGCGGACACTGGATTGCGCTGGCTTCGACCGATGTGCTGCATATCATGCAGCATCCGGAAAAATTCTCGAACCGCCAGCTCAGCATCCCTGCCAACGCCGATGCACCGCGGATGATACCGGAGTCGCTCGATCCGCCGGAGCACCGCAAATACCGGCAATTTCTGCGTCCATGGTTCGAATCCAGTGCCATTGCTCCGCGTGAGGCGCGGATCACCGAATGGGCCGACGCGTTTATCGACCGTGTCACTGCCAACGGTCAGTGCGAATTTGTCGACGAAATCGCATCACGCTATCCCGTATCGGTTTTCATGGAGATGTTCGGCTTGCCGCTCGACCGGATCGACGAATTCCGCGATCTCATCACTGGATTCTTCAAGGCTGGGGGTGAGGACGACCGTCAGGCCCATGCCGGAAAAATAATGGCGGTTTTAGCCGAGCTGATTCAGGCACGCATGGCCGATCCGCAAGACGATATGGTCAGTGCGCTCATCACGTCGGATTTCGAAGGCCGCAAGCTCGATTTCCCCGAACTGATGTCAATCGGCTTCTTGATGTTTCTGGCGGGGCTAGATACCGTCACCAACGCATTGACCTTTGGTATGCAGCATTTGGCGCGCAATCCCGAACAGCAGCAGCAGCTCATCGATAATCCGGACAAAATTGCGGACGCGGTCGAAGAGTTGATGCGGCGCTATAGCTTTGTCGCGGCGCCGCGGCAAGTGACCGAAGATACTGAACTGGCCGGCATCATGCTGCGGCAGGGTGAAATGGTTTCCTGTGCGCTGAACTTGGTTGGCATGGACGAAAAGCTCAATCCAGATCCATTTGCTGTCGATTTCGACCGGCTACGATGTCGCCATGCCGGTTTTGGTAATGGGGTCCATACATGCCTTGGCATTCATCTCGCTCGGCTTGAGCTTAAAACATTCTACCGGCTGTGGCTCGAGAAAGTTGGCCTGTTCCAGCTCGCACCGAATGCGCCAAAGCCAACGACACGCGGCGGCTCTGTCCTCACACAATCATCGCTTCATCTTGAATGGAAACTATCATGAACCTCACGCCCCCCACAGTTTCGCTGCATATTGGCGGTGAACTGCGCTCATCCGGTTCGGGTGGAACCCACGATCATCTCAATCCGGTCACCGGCGAGGCGCAAGCAAGCTTCCCGCTGGCCGGAACCGCCGAAGTGGAAGTAGCGGTTGCCAGGGCCGAAGCGGTGCGCGAAACATGGCGGCGCACTCCGCCCGAAGCACGCCGACACCTGCTAAACCGCTTGGCTGACCTGATCGACGCCAATGCAGAAGAGTTCGCCAAAATGGCAGCGCTTGATGGCGGTACGCCGTTGACGATGGGATCGCGCGGTGCGATGCTGGCATCGATGTGGACGCGCTATTATGCGGGTTGGTGCGACAAATTATCGGGGGAGATGATCAGCACTTTCGACACGCGCGGGGAGCTGGCTTATACCACGCCTGAACCCATCGGCATTGTCGGTATCATCATTACTTGGAACGGGCCGCTGATTTCGCTCGGTATGAAAGTCGGCCCCGCGCTGGCAGCAGGCAATTGCGTTATCGTCAAGCCCGCGGAAATTACACCTTTTGCTCCGGAGTTATTCGCGCGGCTTGTCAAAGAGGCGGGCTTCCCCGACGGCGTTTTCTCGCTGATGCCCGGCACGGCTGAGGCCGGCGACGCGCTGGTCCGCCACAAAAAGGTCGAGCTCATCAGCTTCACCGGCGGGCCAATTACTGCGCGCAAAATCCTCATCGCTTGCGCTGAACAAATCAAACCAAGCGTGATGGAATTGGGTGGAAAATCAGCAAGCCTCGTCTTCCCCGATTGCGATTTTGAAGCAGCGTGTCAGACAGCAGTAATGTGGACCATCGGTGTGCTCGCGGGCCAAGGCTGCGCCCTGCCAACCCGGCAATTGGTACATGCCGATATCTACGACAAGTTCGTCGCGCGGGTTAAGGAAATTGTCGAGGGGCTGAAGGTCGGTGATCCGTTCGACCCCGAAGTCACGGTCGGCCCCGTCATCAACGCCGCAGCTGTGACGCGCATCCTGGGCATGTTCGAGCGGATGGAAAAAGAGGGTTCTGGCAAGTTCTTGCTCGGCGGCAAACGCTGCGGCGGCGACTTGGCGAGCGGCAACTTTATCGAGCCAACCGTCATCATCGACGCCGATCCCGATGCCGAAATCACGCAAGTCGAAATCTTCGGGCCCGCCCTCGTCATCATGAAATTCAAGGATGAGGATGAAGCGGTGAAAATCGCCAATAATTCCGATTATGGCCTGGCCGCCTATATCCAGACCAAGGATTTGAAACGCGCACACAGCATTTCCGAACGGCTCTATTCGGGCGGCGTGTATATCAATGGAGGGACTCAGATTATGCCACACACACCCTTTGGCGGAATCGGTATTTCAGGGTTCGGCAAAGAAGGCGGACGCGCGGGAATTGACGCGTTTTTGCGCTACAAGACCGTCACGATTGCAGGATAAGGATCATTCAAATGTCATTCACCAATGAAAATTTCCGACTCGACGGTAAGGTTGCAATCGTCACCGGCGCCGGCGGCCGTGGCAATAGCATCGGGCGCGCTTACGCGTTTGGCCTTGGCAATGCAGGAGCCAGCGTTGTTGTCGCTGATCTCAACGAAGCAGGTGCACAATCTGTCGCCGATGAAATCATCGCAGCGGGGGGCAAGGCGATTGCCGTACGCGTCGATATAACCGATCGTGCGGCGGTTGCAGCAATGGTCGAGGCAGCCACTGCCGCCTTTGGCGGGGTGGACATTTTGGTCAACAACGCAGCGTTGATGGTAGAAATCGTTGGTACACCTGCGTGTCAGATCAGCACTGAAGATCTCAACAAAGCGCTCGCCGTCAATCTGCACGGTGCGCTGAATTGCGCTCAAGCCGTAGTGCCGAGCATGGCATCACGCGGCGGCGGACGGATCGTCAACCAATTGTCGGCCGGGGCATTCCCCGCGCAAACCGTTTACGGCATCACTAAAGTCGCGTTGCTTGGCCTTACAACCACGCTTGCTACCGAGCTTGGCAGCCAGAACATCACCGTCAACGCCATTGCTCCCGGAATGACCAAAAGCGACGCGGGCCTTGCGCTCACGCCAGATGATAGCCCGTTGGTCGCCTATGTCGAAGCCCGAACGCCAATCCACGGTCGCGACGACCCCGATGCACTGGTAGGTGCGCTGATTATGCTGGTGTCGGACGCGGGCCGCTGGATGACCGGACAGGCGATCAACGTAGATGGCGGCTGGGTTATGCGGAATTAGATGAGCAGCCTATCCTCAAGGGCGGCTAGAAGCTCAGGCGACACCCCCAACACGACATCTGCATAATCGCGGATGCTGCCGTGGCGGTCGCGGATGGCCGCAAACATAGCGTCAAGCCAAGCGGGATGCGCGGTCATCAAGGTACGCACAGCTTCGTCGCTGATGTCCGGGCCGTGGTTTTTGCGGACGAGCCTTGCACCTGCCGCAATCCGCCGCTCGACGTTGCCCGCAACATTGGTCAGCAAATAATCCGCCATCACGTCATCGTCATTAACGCCGAGCAAATGATGTAGCAGCGCCACGGCGACTCCTGTGCGATCCTTACCCGCCAAGCAGTGTACGAGACTAGGACCATCCCGCGTTGCCAGTGAATCGAAGTATAGCCGCATTGATCCGACCAGCACGGGCCGGAACGGCATATCGCAATAGCTAGCAATCATCGCCTTCATCGCATCATCAGCAGTGCGGACATTCCGCGCGGCCTCGATATGCGGCGCGGCGAGTTGTGTCGTTGTTTCACCATCGGCAAACAGCACCGCCCCTTCAAAGCCATCGGGCCGCGCACAGGGATATTTCTCCCGCTCGCTGGCACCGCGCAGATCGATAACCGTGGCCAGATTGATCGCGCCAATTCGCGCCAAATCATCAGCTGTTGCTTCTTGGTGCTGGGCTGAGCGGTACAGGCTGCCGTTGCGTAATCTGGCTCCGTTCGTTGCTAAATAGCCGCCATAATCGCGGAAATTATGAACGCCGGCGAGCATTATTATGCGGTCAGCCATATCAGGCGTGTTCATTGAATCGGGACTTTGCGCAGTTCATGCTTCAAGACCTTGCCTGAGGCATTACGCGGCAACGCGTCGTGCAACGTCAAACGTTCGGGGGTCTTCTGCTTTGCAATCCCCGCCGCCGCGAAATGCGCTTGCACCTTCTCCAGCGTTAACGTCTCCCTAGCCCGCAAAACCACGCAGGCACGCACCACTTCGCCCATTCGCTCGTCGGGCGCCGCCACCACCGCAACATCTGCGACGGCAGGATGGCGTAGCATTATACCTTCAACTTCTTTCGACGAGATATTCTCGCCGCCACGAATGATGATGTCTTTCTTGCGGTCCGTAATCAGCAGATAGCCATCGGCATCAAGCCGGCCGATATCCCCGGTGCGATACCAGCCACCGGGCAGGAATGCATCGGCGTTCAGCACTTCGTCGAAATAGCCCATAAACAACTCTGGCCCGCGCGTGCAGATTTCGCCGTCCTTGCCTTCCGCCATATCATTCCCGTCGTCATCGACAAAGCGCATTTCGCATGCCCCGATCGCGCGGCCTTCGGTGTGTAGCTGTTTGGCTAGAGGATCCTGCGCCGTTCCCGATGTCACTGTGGGATGCTCGCTGGAGCCATAGCAATGATAAACGGCAAGCTGCTGGCTAAGGCACCGTTCGACCAGCGTGCTCGGCACCGGGGCTGCGCCGACAATGTAATTGCGCAATGACGACAGGTCATGGCCGCTCGCGTCCGCCGCCTCGACGATGCCGCTTAGGTGAAAGGGCGTCCCCGACGAGGTCGTCACTTTGTGCCGGTCGATCAATTCTGCCGCTTTCTCAGCATTCCATTGGTCCATCGCGACTATCGGCACACCATAAGCCAGAAATCGCAACAACGAGAGCGCCCCCGCCACATGCCCCGGCGGCCACGGCGTCAGGATCGTCTCGTTGGCGATGTCCGCGCGTGAAGCCTCTTGCGCCGCGAGTTCGGCAAGGATGGTTTTGCTCGAATGCATGACACCCTTGGGATCTGCAGTGGTTCCCGATGTATAGACCAGCAGCGCCAGATCATTGGGCTGGCGTTCGGCGGGGCCGGCAATCTCCACGGCAGCCGCCAGCGCATTAAACTCGTCGCCTAAGCGGATATGGTGTCGCAGGTCTGGCAAATCGCCCGCACTGGCCACCAACTCTGCATAGTCCGTGCCGCGCCAATGGTCGGGGGTTAGCAACATCTTCGCGCGCGACTGACGCAATATGAAGCCCAGTTCCTTAGCGCCGTAGATCGTTACAATCGGCAGCATCACCGCGCCCGCTTGCTGCGTGGCGACGCAAGCCACCATCCATTCGCGCCAATTGGGCAGCATCACACCGATTATGTCACCGGGGATGGTGCCCATTTTCGCTAGACGCGTGCCCATGCGACGGCCATCGCGGACAATGTTCGAAAGGCTGTCTTCCGCCGGATTGAAGTCGGAAACCGCAATGAACGGCACCTCGGGTGAATCAGCAGACGCCTCGATAAAGGCGTTTATCAGCGTAACGTTACCCACCCAGTGCATCTACGACGCGGCCACCTTCGTCGTCGCCGGCCCATGTCGCATTGGCGTTGGTGAGGTGAAGCCGCCAATGTTTAACGGCATCCTCAACCTCCCCGGCTTCGATCAGGTCAACCAGCTTTTCATAGGAACGAAGGCCCGCCCCTAATCTCTTTTTCTGGTGCTCATAGGCCGAAGGATGGCGTCGCTGATAATCGATCTGATGACGGTCGGTGAGATTGAGCAAAAGCTGGTTCATAAAGCTTAGCGTTTGCGTTCCGGACACTTCAACGAGCGCGCCGTGAAATTCCGATACCGCCGATATGAACGCATCGAACCGGTCGGCAACCAGAAGAACGCGTAAGCGCTCGATTTCATTCCGCAGCCGCGTGATCGAACGGCGGTCCGGCTTGGTCGCGAGCCAGCGCACAACTTGCGGCTCGATAGCCAACCGTGCCTGATAAAGATCGGCGATTGTTGTGCCCAAAGATTGCAGCACATAGCCTGCATAACGCGACACCAGCTCAACCGAAGGCCGGTGCACCCGCGCGCCCGTGCGCGAGCCACGCACGACGCTTATCAGGCTTTCGGCCTCCAATATCCGGAACGCCTCGCGCAAGGTTGGACGCGAGATGCCAAGTGAGGACATCAACTGGCCTTCGGGCGGCAGAAAATCCCCCTCCTGCAATTCGCCGCGCACGATCTGGCCGCGAAAATGATCTGCGACAATTTCTGAAGTTTTGGGTACGCGAATACGCGAATTAACAGGTGATCCGATGTCCTTGCGCTCGCCGGGATCGCTGTCCGCCATAGGTGGTGCCTTGCTTAGTCTGGGGTTCAATAATTTAAGGTTCACCACCTAACACTCCTCCGACGAAAGGCAAGATTAAGCAAGTTAGCGCACTTAGTGTGATATGTCTTGTCAATAGCGACTGGAAGTTTCAAAAACAATCGATGACCCACCCCCGCATCCACGCAGCCCACGCGCCCGATCATCCCGCCATCATCATGAGCGACACCGGAGAAATCCTGACCTATGGAGAAATGGAACGCCGCGCCAATCAGGGTGCGCAGCTTTTCCGCAAGGTCGGCATACAGACGGGCGATACGATTGCTGTATGGCTACCCAATATTCCCGAATATCTGTGCGTTTATTGGGCAGCCCAGCGCGCAGGGCTTTACATCACACCTATCGCGACCGGGCTGACTGCCGAGGAAGCGAGCTATATCATCGAGAACAGCGCCGCCAAACTGCTCATCAGCCGCAACGATATCGTCGGTCTGGCGGGATTGCTAGGCGAGCAGCGTCCATCCAATTTGCAGCATTATTACGATCTGGCAGACTGGAACATTACCATTGCGGCAATGCCGGATACACCAATAGCCGATGAAAGCGCGGGCTTTCATATGGTCTATTCAAGCGGCACTACAGGGCGTCCAAAAGGAATTCGCTTGCCGCTGACAGGCGGCAGCCCGACCGCGCCGCACATGCTCGCCGAACGGTCGGAGCGCAATTATGGTGTGGGGCCCGATACCGTATATCTGTCGCCTGCCCCTCTCTATCATACCGCACCGATCGCGTTTTGTACGTCGAGCCACCGGTTGGGGGCAACGGTGGTTATCATGCCGAAATTCGATCCCGAATCGGCTCTTCAGGCAATCGCAAAATATCGGGTTACGGTCACGCAAATGGTGCCGACGATGTTCGTGCGGATGTTGAAGCTACCAGATGAAATACGACTATCTTATGACGTTTCGAGCCTGCGCCATGTGATCCATGCCGCTGCCCCCTGCCCCATCGAAATCAAGCACCGGATGATCGACTGGCTCGGCCCGATTGTGCAGGAATATTATGGCGGCTCCGAAGGCAATGGCTCAACCAATATCACCGCAGAGGAATGGCTTAAAAAACCGGGGTCAGTCGGTCGTGCCAGTTGGGGCACGATCCATATATGCGATGATGATGGCAACGAACTTACACCCGGCGAACAGGGCATCGTCTATTTCGAAGGCGGTTGGGATTTCAAATATCTCGGCGATGATGAGAAGACCAAAGACAGCCGGCATCCGTTGCATTCTGGCTGGTCGATGCTGGGCGATGTCGGCTATCTCGATGCGGATGGCTATCTTTTCCTGACCGACCGAAAAAGCTATATGATTATCTCAGGCGGGGTGAACATCTATCCTCAAGAGATTGAAAACCTGTTGATTACGCAACCCAAAGTTGCCGATGCCGCAGTCATCGGTGTGCCCAATGCGGACTTTGGCGAGGAAGTGAAAGCAGTGGTGCAGCCCATGGACTGGGCGGACGCGACACCCGAATTCGCTGCCGAACTGATCGATCATTGCAAAGCGCATTTGTCGCCGGTGAAATGCCCGCGCTCGGTGGATTTCGACCCGGCGTTGCCAAGGTTGGACAACGGCAAGCTATACAAACGCCTGCTCAAAGATCGCTACTGGTCACAGCCCAACTCTTTGTGATCAACCATCATCGCTGTCGATGCCCATCACAGCGCCAGTGATATAGGCGGCATAATCGCTGAGCAGGTAGGCTGCGAGATTGCCGAGCGTTGCAGTTTTTGCGTGCGTCAAAACGGCATTAACCCGGATGCCATCGCGCGCCCATTCGACGCCCAGGGTCTTGGTCAGATTGCCTAGCGCTCCTGTAGCCGCAGCCTGATCGATACCAAAGGACTGTTCCGGCGCGCCGACAAAAAGAACGGCACCGCCAACACCGCGCGATCGGCAATTATTTGCGAATTCCCTAGCCGCAAAAAAACGCTGATCCAGCCCTTCGTCTAGCACATGGCGCCATTGCTCATGTGTTATGTCGTGAGCGGGTGTCGCCGCAGGTGCTTCAGCAACATGGACGAGAATATCTGTTGAACCGTCAGTCACCAATGCCACGCCCGCAGAAATAAGTGCATCCGATATCATGGCGTGACTGCCGATAATTCGCGCGGTTTTACCGCATAGCCATCCGCTCATTGCCACCCCCACGGGCCGTTGGCGCGTTCTCTGGGGGGAGTAAAGTCCGGCATCATCAACGAGCGACGCAGGCTTTCGCCGCCATCTTGTAGTATGATTTGCCCGGTCATGTCGCCAAGCAAGGGTGTGCACGTCATCGCCGACAACCAGCCAAACTCGCGGATCCGTCCAGTTCGGCCGGCGGGGATCATATTCTGCAAAGGCGCTATTGCGTCCGCGCCATCGCCGTTGGTCGAGCTGGCATGCGGGAAGAACCCTGCCGCCACTGCATTGACTCTGATGCCATAAGGTTTCCAATCGCGCGCCATCGCTTTGGTCATCGTTGCCTGCGCGGTTTTGGCAGCGGCGCTGTGCGCGTCGCCGGGAAAGCCGGTCCAAATATATTGCGCGCTGTTATTGATGATCGCCCCGCCCTTGCCGAGAGCGATCCTGCGCCTCGCAAATTCAGTCGAACATAAAAACGTGCCGTCAATGGCAATCCGCGTCACGGCGCTCCAAGCGTTAACCGAGATGTTCTCGGCCAGAACAGGAAAATTAGCGCCGGCGTTGTTGGCGAGCAATGATACTGGGCCAAGCACCTGTTCTATTTCATCAAAAGCCGATTTCACCGCTTCTGGGTCACGAACGTCGCATGAAAGTGCATGCGTCTGAACACCCAGCTCGGCAATCTGCGCAGCACCTGCCTCCGCGCGCTCAAACGAACGCCCCATGACAGCGACCTTAGCGCCGCCCTGGGCAAAGGCCATAGCCATAGCCAGTCCCATTCCCGAGCCGCCACCAGAAACCATCACAACGTCGCCTGCAAAAATACCGGTGGGATAAGGCGGGGTAGAAAATGGCGGCGGTTCGGTGATGATATGATGCTCAGATACTGGCATGGGCTCTCCTAGCATCAATGCTTGCGCGGCCACCGCCATCATGTCAATACATAGTAAACTAGGTAATATAGCAATGACTATTGATGAACTGGCGGCCCGTGAAGAAATCCGTCACCTCCTGACTCGCTATACTTATGCAGGCGATCGCGGTCGAATGACCGAGCTTGCCGCCTGTTTTGCCCCCGATGGCGTGCTTGAGTTTCCCGGATCCCGCGCTACCGGTCCTGACGAAATACTTACCGCTTTATCCTCAGGTGAGCGCAACGCCGCGATCAGCTTTGTGCGTCATCATATCACCAATCCGCTCGTTGACCTTAGTCAAGGCAGGCAAGCCGCATCAGCGCGAAGCTATTTTCAGGTTATCAGCAACAATGGACCCGATCATGCCGGGACATATTCAGACCAGCTCATCAACACCGCCGATGGCTGGCGGTTTGCACATCGGCTTGTGCGTGTTGACTGGCAATCACCGGCTTCATTGTTCCGGTCCATGACGTCGCGCTGATGTTATTTGACACTTATGTGTCAATATGACATTTTGATGTCGTGTATGATTCGAAACATTCCGATCTCGCGTTATTGGTGGACGCCGTGCACCGCATCCGAGGCCGTTTGCGCGAGCCATTTCAGGCTGCGCACACCGGAACCGGACTGTCTGATATGGAAATAACGGTGCTAACCGCAGTTTATGAAGCGGAGCAGGCGCCGACCGTTCCACGCATCGGCCGCAGCCTTGGCCACCCGCGACAAGTGATACAGCGCGCAGCGAATGCTCTCATCGAACAGGGTCTGATTACGCTTCAGGACAATCCTGATCATAAGCGCGCAAGCCTGTTGGCGATGACCGAAAAGGGCGTGGCGGTGAAGCAGGCGACCAAAGCCGAAACCGATGCAATTACCGCGAGCTTGATGGACGCCGTCGACGCCGACGCCGTACGTCAAGCAACACAGTTACTCAACGCCATTCGCCAGCAAATCGAGGCGCATAGCCGGATAGAACGATCATGATCGGCGACACACTAAACGGCTTGGTCAATATCGAAAGGCTGACCGCGTGGCTGGATACCAACATCCCCGCGCTAGGTTCGGGGCCTTTAGTCGCCACCAAAATACATGGCGGCACCAGCAATGTCATTTTGTCGTTAAACCGTGGAGCCCAGACATTGATCCTGCGCCGTCCGCCTGCGGTCCCGCCGCCAGGCAGCGAAAAAAGCGTGATGCGCGAGGCCCGGGTCCTCACCGCATTGAAAGGCAGCAATGTGCCGCATCCGACCTGTCACGGGTCATGCGACGATACGTCAGTCATCGGATCGCCATTTTATGTCATGGACTTGGTCGATGGCTGGGCTGCCGAACTGCGCGGCGGCAAGATTTACCACCGCGCGCCTTTTGACACTGCGCCCTTGGAAGCCGGTATTGGTTTCGCCATTGTCGATGGCCTTATCGCGCTCGCCAATGTCGACTACAAAGCGGTCGGCCTCGAAGGTTTTGGCAAGCCCGATAATTTCCATGAGCGGCAGGTCGACCGTTGGGAGGGGCAGCTCAACAGCTATGCATCGCTCTATGATTATGCTGGCCGCGAATTGCCGGGCTACGCCTATGCCCGCGACTGGCTGCGCGCCAACCTGCCAACCGATTTCAAGCCCGGCATTATGCACGGCGACGTCGGCACACCCAACGCCCTGTTCGCCTTTGACGAACCGGCGCGGCTCACCGCGTTGATTGATTGGGAGCTTTCGACGATTGGCGATCCGCTTCTTGATCTTGCTTGGTTCTGCAACGGCCTGCGCGATGAACGGGATGGCGACCGGCAACCGCCCAAGGATTTATACAATGTCGCCAACCTGCCAACACGGCAGGAACTGACTGCGCATTATGCCGCCGGCACGGGCCGCGATGTATCTGGGTTTGATTATTACCTCGTGCTCGCGATGTTCAAGGGTGGATGCATCCTCGAATATAAAGTCGCGCAGGCCGCCAAAGGGATACTCACTACCGAAACCGGCGCGCTATTCGACCGCCTCGTCCTCGCCAATTTTTCAGAAGCAGAGCGGCTCGCCCGCCGCGCCGGATAAAGGAACCGCCCATGTGGAATTTTCAGACCGACCCCGACTTTCAAACGAAGCTCGACTGGATAAGCGATTTTGTCCGCGACGAATGCGAACCGCTTGACCTGCTGTTTCCGCATCACGGTGATCCCTATGATGTCAAAAACACCAAGGCGCGTGCGATTATCAAGCCGCTGCAAGAACAGGTAAAGGCGCAAGGCCTGTGGGCCTGCCACCTCGACGAGCATCTGGGCGGAAAAGGCTATGGCCAGCTCAAGCTTGCTTTGATGAACGAGATACTCGGTCGCTCTTATTGGGCACCGACGGTGTTCGGCACCGCCGCGCCCGACACAGGAAACGCCGAAATTCTGGCGATGTTTGGGACTGACGAACAGAAAGCGAGATATCTCCAGCCTCTGCTCGACGGCGATATCGTCTCCAGCTTCTCGATGACCGAACCACAAGCAGGAGCCGACCCCAAGGAGTTCATCTGCAGCGCCACCCGCGATGGTAACGAATGGGTGATCGAAGGCGAGAAATGGTTCAGTTCGAACGCACGTTATGCCGAATTCCTGATCGTCATGGCGGTCACCGACCCTGATGCTCCAGCCCACGCCCGCATGTCGATGCTGATTGTCCCCGCCGACACACAAGGGGTGGAAATCATCCGCAACGTCGGCACAATCGGTGACGAACTTGAAAGCGACCACGGCATCCATGCCTATATCCGCTACAACAAAGTCCGTGTCCCTCTCGATGCAATGCTCGGTGGTCCTGGAGAAGGGTTTAAAGTAGCGCAAGCCAGGCTCGGCGGCGGGCGGGTGCACCACGCAATGCGCACCGTTGGCAAGTGCAATGCAGCGTTTGAGATGATGCTAGAAAGGGTCGTATCACGGCGGACCCAAGGACGGCTGAATTCCGACCATCAATTTGTGCAGGGGATGATCGCCGACAGCGCGATTGAGCTTGCCCAATTCCGCTTGCTCGTGCTGCAAACCGCGTGGATTATCGACAATGAGCCGCACGGTGCGGCACGCACGCATATCGCCATGTGCAAGGTTGCGATGGCCAAAATCTATCATGACATCGCCCAGCGCGCTATCCATCTGCATGGCTCGCTGGGGGTTTCGAACGAATTGCCACTCGCAAATATGTGGATGAATGTCCTGTTGCTCGGCCTCGCCGATGGACCGACCGAGGTGCACAAGGTGCAAGTGGCCAAAGCGTTTATCAAAAATGCCAAGCCCGCTGGAGGGCTGTTTCCGTCAAGCCACCTGCCGCCAAAATTGGCGGCGGCGCGGGCGCGGTATGCGAACGAACTGGCGGCATGACCCTCGACCCGCTGTTCGATTTCACCGGCAAGGTCGTCCTTGTCACCGGCGGCAGCCGCGGCCTTGGCTATCAGATGGTAAAGGCATTTGCATTGCGCGGCGCCGACATCATCATCGCCAGCCGCAAGATCGACAATTGTGAGGCGGTTGCGGGTGAAGTTCGCACGCTTGGTCGGCGCGCGCTTGCGGTGGCTGCGCATGTCGGCAAATGGGCAGAGTGCGACGCTCTGATCGACGCCGCATATGCAGAATTTGGCCGTGTTGATATCTTGGTCAACAATGCGGGCATGTCGCCACCCTTCCCCAGCCATGAAATCCCGGAAAGCCTGTTCGATTCGGTCATGAACCTGAATTTCAAAGGACCCTTCCGCCTCGCAAGCCAGATTGGCAAACGGATGGCCGATGGAGACGGAGGCTGCATTATAAACATCAGTTCGACCGGGGCGCTAATGGCGTTGCCGGGGGTTGTGCCTTATGGCGCGGCCAAAGCCGCGCTGAATGCAATGACGGTTTCGATGAGCCGCGAATATGCGCCAAAGGTGCGCGTCAATACGATCTCCGCCGGACCGTTTCTGACCGACATCGCCGAAGCATGGGATCCCAAGAGCCGCGAAAAACAACCCGTCGCCATTGGCCGCCCGGGCAATCCGCAGGAAATTGTGACAGCGGCATTGATGCTTGCCAGCCCGGCGTCGTCCTTTACCACGGGTGCGCTGATCCGTGTCGACGGCGGACAACAGTGAGTCTTTCACTTGTATAACTAGGTAAGCTTTGATAACGGAGCCGCCTTATTGGAATGAGGATGGCCGATATGGGAATGCTTGACGGTAAAGTGGTCGCTGTAACCGGCGCTGGACGCGGTATCGGGCGCGAAATTGCACTGCTCTGCGCGAAAGAGGGCGCAGCCGTTGTTGTCAATGACCCCGGCGTTGCACAAGAAGGGGACGGCGGAGATGCCGGTCCCGCCGAAGACACCGCACGCGATATCAAAGCGGCAGGCGGAAAAGCCATCGCCAATCTCGCAAGTGTTGCCGACCCCGCAGGTGCCGTATCGATTATCGAAGATGCCGTTAAGGCGTTTGGCCGGATCGATGCGGTGGTGAATAATGCGGGGATATTGCGCGACCGCATCTGGCACAAATTGAGCCATGAAGACTGGAACGCCGTCATCGATGTGCACCTGAACGGTGCGTTTAACGTCTCGAAAGCGGCCACGCCATATTTCAAGGACCAAGGCTCGGGCAGCTTCATCCATTTTACATCGACCAGCGGCCTAATCGGCAATTTCGGACAAGCCAATTACAGCGCCGCAAAATTGGGTATCGTCGGACTTTCGCAATCCATCGCGCTCGATATGGAACGCGTCGGTGTGCGGTCGAATTGCATTGCTCCATTTGCGTGGAGCCGAATGACCGCATCTATCCCGGCATCAACCGACGAAGAGAAAGCCCGCATTGCCCGGTTGCAATCGATGAGCGCCGACAAGATAGCGCCTTTGGTGGCTTTTCTGGCGTCCGATGCGTCAGCCGAGGTGACAAACCAGATATTCGGGGTTCGCAAGAACGAGATTTTCCTCTTTTCAAAACCCCGCCCCATCCGCACTATCCACAAATCGGACGGGTGGACTGCGGAGTCATTGGCAACAGAAATGTTACCGGCCTTCCGGCCCAGTTTCTATCCGAACGAGCGCTCTGGCGACGTTTTCGCTTGGGATCCGATTTAAGCAACGAAAGCGAAAATAATGTCTGGCATGGACTCCGAATTATTCGACCAATTTATTGACCAACTGAAACGCTACGTCCGCGAGCGGTTGATCCCTGCCGAGGCGGGCATCCTTGAGACGGATCGCATCCCCGACGACATCATGGCCGAAATGCGTGACATGGGTCTGTTCGGGATTACGATGCTAGAGGAGTTCGGCGGCGCAGCGATGAACGTAAGCCAATATTGCCGCACCATACGCGAATTGTCCTACGCCATGCCCTGCTATCGTTCGATTACGTCGATCAATATCGGCATGGTTTGTTCGGCCATTATGAAGGGCGGTACTGCAGAGCAAAAAGCGCACTGGCTGCCGCGCCTCGCGGCCGGTGAAATTGCATCCTTTGGGCTGACCGAGCCAGGGTCCGGATCGGACTCTGCCGCCATGCAGACGATGGCCGTGCGATCAGGCAGTGGCTATATTTTGAACGGCACGAAGCGCTATATTACCAACGCCCCTTTCGCCAATGTCGCACTCATCATGGCGCGAACGTCCAAAGAGGCGCTGCCCAAAAACGCGCATGTTTCTGCTTTTCTCGTGCCGATGGACACAGCGGGAATTTCGGTTGGGAAATCCGATAAGAAAATGGGGCAGGCAGGATCGCATATCGCCGACATCATCATGGAGGATGTGCATATTTCGGGCGACGCATTGCTAGGCGGCGAAGAGGGCAAGGGCTTTGCGACCGCGATGCAGAGCCTTGATAATGGGCGTCTCTCTGTTGGCTCTGCCGCTGCTGGCTACGCGCGCCGCGCGCTGGATAGCGCGATGCGCTATGCCAACGAACGCAAGGCTTTTGGCGAACCGATTGCCAATTTCCAGCTGATCCAGCAAATGCTCGCCGACAGCGAAATCGAAATCTATGCGGCGGAATGTATGCTCGACGATGCTTGCAGGCGTGCCGACGCCGGTGAGAAAATATTGCGTCAAGCCGCAGCCGCCAAAGTTTTTGCATCAGAAATGTGCGGGCGAGTCGTCGACCGTGTCGTGCAAATCTATGGCGGCGCTGGCTATCTGGCGGAATATGATGCCGAGCGTTTCTTCCGCGATAGCCGGATTTACCGCATATATGAGGGCACCACCCAAATCCTCCAGTTACAGATCGCCAAGAATATGCTGCGCGAATATGCGGGCAAATTATAGTCGATGTATCCGTTACTCAATGGCCTATCCGTCATCGAAGCGTCGTCGTTTGTCGCCTCGCCAACGGCAGGACTTTATCTGGCGCAAATGGGTGCAGAAATTATCCGAGTCGACCAGATTGGCGGCGGACCGGACTATCACCGCTGGCCAAAAACCGATGACGGGCAAAGCCTGTATTGGGAAAATTTGAACCGCGCCAAAAAGTCGGTGGCGCTGAACTTAGGTGCGCCGGAAGGCCGCGAATTGTTGCAGGAACTTGTGCACAAGACCGGGCAGTTTGTGACCAATTTTCCGGTGGACGGGTTCCTGTCGCATGAAAAACTCAGCTCCGGTCGCTCTGACCTTGTAACCGTTCGTATTATGGGGATGGCCGATGGCGGCCCGGCGCTTGATTATACCGTCAACTCGGCGGTTGGTTATCCTGACTTGACCGGGCCAGGGCCGCAGCCGGTCAATCATGTCTTGCCCGCATGGGATTTGCTCACCGGTGCGTACGCCGCGTTTGCGATGATGGCAGCACTGCATCACCGCACTGCTACCGGCAACGGGCAGGAAGTGCGCATTCCGCTATCCGACGTCGCGATTGGCACCATCGCCAATCTGGGTGCACTTGCCGAAGTTTTATATACCGGTGCCAACCGAGAGCGATTGGGCAACGCAGTCTACGGTGCTTTTGGCCGCGATTTCGTGACGCGCGACGGAACGCGGCTGATGGTGATGGCCATCACCCCGCGTCAATGGACAGGGCTGGTCAAGGTACTTGGTATCGCCAGCGAAGTTGCAGCAATCGAACGGGAACGCGGCGTCAGTTTTGACCGCGATGAAGGTGTCCGTTTCCAGCACCGCGATATCCTGTTTCTGTTGGTCGAAGCAAAGGTTGCGACGTGGAAATATGCCGAACTGAAAGCGGCTTTGGATGCTGTTGGTGGCTGTTACGGTCCCTATCAAACGATGCACGATGCTGCACATGACGCCGCGCTCGTCACCAACAACCCGATTTTTGGCCGCGCCGACAACCCCAGCGGCTTTGACTATCCCGCCGCAGGTGCAATGGCCACCATCCCGCAGATCGAACGTGGCGCGCCGCTCCCTGCCCCGTTGCTCGGCGCACATAGCGAAGAAATACTAGCCGAACGCCTCGGGCTGACCACGAATATGATTGGCGAGTTGCACGCCAAGGGAATAGTCGGACTTGCACAAAAAGGAACTGAGCAATGACACTCCGCCGCGCCGCAATTGTTTCGCCGCTTCGCACACCTGTGGGCAAATTTCTGGGGAGCCTTGCACCCGTTACCCCTGGTGAACTGGGTGCGGTCATCTTGCGCGGGTTAGTCAAGCGCACCGGTATTGATGCGACGCGCATTGACGATGTTGTGTTCGCCCAAGGCTATGGCAATGGTGAGGCGCCGTGTATCGGGCGATGGTCCGCACTGGCCGCTGGCTTGCCCATTTCGGTGCCGGGATATCAAGTGGATCGGCGCTGCGGATCGGGACTGCAATCGGTCATCGATGCGGCAATGATGGTGCAAACCGGATCAGCAGACGTTGTGGTTGCAGGCGGTGTCGAGAGCATGTCGAACGTAGAGCATTACTCGACCGACCTGCGCGGCGGTGTTCGCTCGGGTAATGTCACGTTGCACGACCGGCTGACACGTGGGCGCGTGATGTCACAACCAGTTGAACGCTTTGGCGTGATTAGCGGTATGATCGAGACCGCCGAAAATCTGGCCAAGGATTACAATATCAGCCGCGAAGAATGTGACGCTTATGCCGCGCGCAGCCATGCCCGCGCGACCGCCGCATGGGCGAACGGCGTGTTCGACGACGAGATCGTGCCAGTGCCGGTCCCGCAGAAGCGCGGCGATCCTGTGATGTTTACAAAGGACGAAGGCTTTCGGTCTGACGCGACCGCCGAAACGCTTGGCGCGCTGCGTCCATTGGAAGGCGGCGTGGTGACCGCCGGTAACGCCAGCCAACAAAACGACGCAGCCGCTGCCTGTCTGGTGGTCGGCGAAGACAAATTGGAAGAGCTTGGCCTTGAACCGATTGCGTGGTTCCACAGCTGGGCTGCGGCCGGCTGCGAGCCTTCGCATATGGGTATCGGCCCGGTACCCGCGGTTGAACGGCTATTTGCCCGTAACGGTTTGGGCTGGGACGACATCGACCTTGTGGAGCTCAACGAAGCCTTCGCGCCGCAAGTCTTGGCCGTGCTCAAAGGCTGGGGCTGGAGCGACGATGACAGCCGCCGCGAGATACTAAACGTCAATGGCTCGGGCATTTCGCTTGGCCATCCGATTGGTGCCACCGGCGGGCGCATTCTTGCTAATCTGACACGCGAACTGAAACGGCGCGGCGGGCGTTACGGGTTGGAAACGATGTGCATCGGCGGCGGCCAAGGCCTTGCCGCGATATTCGAGGCAGCATGACCAAAGCCGGCTTGGCGGCTGCGAAAGACTATGCCGCTTCGGCAAAAGGAGCGGTGCGCGAACGGCTGAAATCCGCAACGCTGGATGACGAGCAACGCATTGTTCACGGACTTGCTTGGATTGAAACCTGTGTTCAAGCGCTCCAGGCCATCGCGATTTGGGCCGTAGCGCATGACGGCGTCGGCGAGCGGCTGGTGGTTCAAATCGCATTCGGTGAAACGCTTGCGCAACTAGCGGGCGGGCTGCCCATGGGTCAGAACGAGTTTATCCGACCTGCCGATTTTGGACTTGCCGATGCTGCGCAAAACCTATCGACAGTTGCGACGGGCAACACAGCCGCAAACCGGCGTGCGCTTGTTGAATTTATTAGCAATGGAGGCACGATCAGCGACGGTTTTGAGGACGAAACAATCAATCAGGTTCGCGCCCAATATCGGCGCTTTACCGACGACCGGATATTGCCCCACGCGCATAAATGGCATCTCGCCAATGACTTGATTCCTGACACGCTGATTGCCGAAATGGCCGAATTGGGAACTTTTGGCGTGTGCATCGCCGAAGAATTTGGCGGCCTTGGCCTTGGCAAGCTGGTGATGTGCGTGATCACCGAAGAATTGTCGCGCGGCTGGATCGGAACTGGTTCGCTTGGCACGCGATCAGAAATCGCCGGTGAACTTATCATGCTCGGAGGCACCGATGCGCAAAAATCCTATTGGCTTCCTAAAATTGCCAGTGGCGAAATCTTGCCAACCGCCGTTTTTACAGAGCCTGACACCGGTTCCGATATGGCCAGCCTGTCCACGCGCGCGGTCCGCAGCAAAAGCGGCTGGGAAATCGCCGGAGCCAAGACATGGATCACCCACGCAGCGCGCACGGATCTGATGACTTTGATGGCGCGGACCAGGCCGGACGTTGCCGGCTATGCAGGGCTTTCGATGCTTCTCGTCCCAAAGCCGCGCGGCACTGAAGCTGACCCCTTCCCCGCAGCTGGAATGGACGGCAGCGAGATTGCAGTTCTCGGCTATCGCGGGATGCGCGAATATGCGCTGGCGTTTGACGCAATGGAGGCTCCGCACGATGCGCTGCTCGGCGGCGAAGAGGGTCAGGGCTTCAAGCAGCTTATGCGCACGTTCGAAGGCGCGCGGATCCAGACGGCGGCCCGAGCGGTTGGCGTCGCTCGAAGGGCATTCGAGCTTGGTTTTCAATATGCCACCGACCGCAAGCAATTCGGCAAGGCCATCATTGGATTCCCGCGGGTATCGGACAAGCTCGCTTTGATGATCGTGGACATGGTCATGGCGCGAGAGCTCACCTACTTCTCGGCGCGCCAGAAGGATTCAGGCAAACGCTGTGACATAGAGGCTGGCATGGCGAAACTGCTGGCGGCGCGGGCGGCATGGTCAAATGCCGATGCGGCGCTGCAAATTCACGGCGGAAACGGCTATGCGCTCGAATATGAAATCAGCCGCGTTCTGTGCGACGCCCGCATCCTTAATATCTTTGAGGGCGCAGCAGAAATTCAGGCGCAATTGATTGCGCGCGGTATATTGGAAGGCAGAAATTGATGAACGAAGATTACACCGCGATCCGCGAAGAAGTCGCGAAGCTCTGCCAGCAATATCCCGGTGAATATTGGCGCACCAAGGACCGCGAACGCGCCTATCCGACCGAGTTTGTCGCCGCGCTGGGCGACGCGGGCTACCTCGCCGCACTTATCCCCGAGGAATATGGCGGCGCTGGCCTGCCGATTTCGGGAGCAGCCGCGATATTGGAGGAAATCCAGAAGCAAGGCTGCAACGGCGGGGCATGCCATGCGCAAATGTATATCATGGGGACATTGCTGCGCCATGGATCGGATGCGCAGAAAGCCAACTATTTACCCAAGATTGCCACCGGTGAATTGCGCCTGCAAGCCTTTGGCGTGACCGAGCCGACCAGCGGCACCGACACATTGGCGCTGCGCACGACCGCGAAGCTGGCCAATGACTCACAGGGCGATCATTATGTGGTCAACGGCCAGAAAATCTGGACCAGCAGGATCGAACATTCCGACCTTTTACTGCTCCTTGCCCGCACTACGCCGCGCGATCAGGTGGCGAAGAAAACCGACGGACTGTCGGTGTTTCTTGTCAACGTGAATGACGCATTGGGTAATGGCCTGACCATCCGACCGATTGAAACGATGATGAACCATTCGACGACCGAGGTCTTCTTCGAAGACATGCGCGTCCCAGCCGCCAATTTGATTGGCGAAGAAGGGCAAGGCTTCAAATATATACTGTCGGGCATGAATGCCGAAAGGTTATTGATTGCGGCAGAGTGTATCGGCGACGCCAAATGGTTTATCGAGAAAGCAACCAACTACGCCAAGGAGCGTGTGCTCTTTAACCGTCCCATCGGTCAGAATCAGGGCGTCCAATTCCCGATAGCACGCGCCTATGCGCAAATGCGTGCTGCCGAATTATTGGTGCACGAAGGGCTTAGGAAATATGAAGCGGGCGAAAATTGCGGTGAGGAGGCGAATATGTCGAAGATGCTCGCTGCCGAAGCGAGTTGGGCCGCAGGGGAAGCCTGTATCCAGACGCACGGCGGGTTTGGTTTTGCTGCCGAATATGACATCGAACGCAAATTCCGCGAGACGAGGCTTTATCAGGTTGCTCCGATCAGCACGAACTTGATCCTGTCATTTGTGGCAGAGCATGTCCTTGGCCTTCCAAGGTCTTACTGATGGGTCAGTGGGACGCGTGGAGAGGCCGGACGCAAGAGCAATCCGATGTTCTGACTCCGGGCCTACTGCAGCGTTTTCGTGCCACAATCGATAGCGATGCGACGGGCGATATCGCACCGCAAGGCATCCATTGGTGTCTCTGCTTACCCGAAGCCGCGACCGCCGAGCTTGGCGACGATGGCCATCCTAAACGCGGCGGTTTCATGCCGCCAATACCCCTGCCCCGCCGCATGTGGGCGGCAAGCGATGTTACGTTTTACGCGCCGCTTATTGCCGGGGTGGACGTCGTCCGGAAGTCAACTATTGCCGAAATCACTGAAAAGCAGGGCGCCAGCGGTCCGTTGGTCTTTGTAACTCTGGATCATGAAACTTGGGCGGATAATGCCTTGGTAATCAGCGAACGACAGTCGGTCGTATATCGCGAGGCACCAGCGGTCGCGGCGCCAACATCACCTACCGGTGACATCGCCGACCTATCCGGCTGGCCTATCCACCGCAGCATCACCCCGTCCGAGCCATTGCTCTTCCGTTACTCCGCGCTCACCTTCAACAGCCACCGAATCCATTATGACCGGCCCTATGCAACCGGTGTAGAGGGCTATCACGGCCTTGTGGTGCACGGCCCACTTATCGCGACGTTGCTGCTCGATCTGGCAGCGCGCGAATTTGGCGCGAACACGCTGAAGCAGTTTTCGATGCGCGCCGTATCACCGGCCTTTATTGGCGAGCCGTTGCATCTTGTTGGCAAAAATGAAAATCAAAACATCACTTTAGCGGCAATCGGCAATGACGGTCGGACGGTGATGTCAGCGGAAACCAGTAAGTAAGGGTCCCCATATGTATGTAGCCGTCACAGGAAGTTCGGGCAAACTCGGCCGCGCCGCGGTTTCAGCGTTGCGCAGTGCCAAGCACCGCGTTGTAGGGCTCGACATCAACGTCCCGATTGCTCCGGCCCAATCGATCCGCTGCGACTGTACCGATTTCGGGCAGGTTATGGGCGCGCTGTCGGGGATAGATATCACGGGCGGTGTGCCCGATGCGGTGGTGCATCTGGCGGGGATTCCGATGCCGGGTCTGGCCACCGACCACCAAACGTTCGAGGTCAATGTCCGGTCCACTTATAATGTTTTTTCTGCCTGTGCACGGCTTGGCATCAGGAAGGTCGTCTGGGCATCGAGCGAGACCATATTGGGCCTTCCCTTCGACGAACCGCCTGCTTTTGCACCGATTGACGAAAGCCATCCCGACCGGCCGAACTGGTCCTATGCGCTCGCCAAGCAACTGTGCGAGACGATGGCCGACAGCTTTGTGCGCTGGAACTCAGGGCTCAGCATTACATCACTACGCTTTTCCAATGTGTTTGCGCCTGACGACTATGCGCAATTGGCGGCGCTGCAGGCCAAACCGGCATGGCGCAAAATGAACCTATGGTCCTATGTCGATGTCGAGGATGCAGGAGACGCATGCCGTTTGGCGGTCGAGGCCGACTTACACGGTCATCAGAAAATGATCATCGCGGCTGCCGACACGTTGATGAACGAGGCGTCGTCCGAACTGGCCGCACAATATTTCCCGGATATGCCTATGAAGTCGGCGATGACCGGCAACCAGTCCTTTCTGTCATCTGCGCAGGCAGCGACTCTGATCGGATACAGCCCCACACACAGTTGGCGCACACGACATGTCGATGAAAGCTAGCGAGGATCGAGGTTAGATGACCAACATACCTTCCAACCGCGACTTCACGATTGCCTCAGCATCGGCGATAATACGGTCGATCAACTGCCCGCAGGTCGGGATATCGTGGATCAGCCCTTGGACCATGCCGGCCCAGAATACGCCTTTGGTCATATCCCCGGTTTGCAGCAATTCACGGCCAGCGGTACCCGCGACCAGCTCCTGCACATCGCTGAACTTTGCGCCGGGTTCAGCAAGGCGGCGAACGACTTCTTCGGATACCGCGCTTTTGCCGACACGCGCCGTGTTCTTGAAATTGCGGAAGATCAGGAACGAACCGCGTTCGTCATTTTCGATATAAGCGTTTTTCACGTTATCGTGAATTTGCGCTTCCTGCGTTGCACAAAAACGCGTTCCCATGTTGATGCCGTCTGCGCCCAAAGCGAGTGCCGCAACCAGACCGCGGCCATCACCAAATCCGCCACTGGCGAGCATCGGTATTTTGACTTTATCTGCTGCCGCCGGGATTAGTATCAACCCTGGAATATCATCCTCTCCGGGATGCCCGGCACATTCAAATCCATCGATAGAAATGACGTCACAGCCCGCTTTTTCGGCGGAAAGCGCATGGCGAACGGCGGTGCATTTGTGCAGTATGACGATGCCATGCGGTTTCAGCCGTTCCCAAATTTCACGCACGGCAGGGGTTCCGGCAGTCTCGACAATTTTTACGCCAGATTCGATGATTGCATCGGCATAAGCGTTATAATCGGGCGCATTGATCGTTGGAAATACTGTCATGTTCACGCCAATGGGTTTCGACGTCATACTGCGCGTCCGGTCTATTTCGGCGCGGAGCGCCTCGGGCGAGGGTTGGGTCAGCGCGGTCAATATGCCAAGTCCGCCCGCATTCGATACCGCCGATGCAAGCTCCGCCGTCCCAACGCCTTGCATGCCACCTTGGACAATCGGATGCTCGATGCCGAGCAGTTCGGTGATACGTGTCTTGAACGCCATGTCAGTCTCCTAAAATTTCGTAAGCCGCGTCCGCCAGTCGGGAACCGCGTCCAGTTTTTCGAATTCACTCGCCAGCCGGTCAACAAGCGATGCGACCGGCTCCACGGTATCAATCAGGCCGACGCTTTGCCCCGCGCTCCAGATATCACGCCACGGCAGCACGCCTTCAGGCATGTCGGTCCGCGCATCAGGGAGCGTATTTGGATCAAGCCCGACAGCCTCTACGGAGGACCGCATCCAGTGCGCGGGAACGCCGTTCATCGCAGCCGAGGCAATGATATTGTCCATGCCTTCCTCGGGAATCATGTTGCGGTGTCCGTCGACAACGCCTGATTCAGGCGTGGCGATAAAGCGCGTCCCCATGGCAGCAATGTCGCCGCCGAGCGCCAGCGCGCCTGCAATTCCATGCACATCGGCGATGCCACCAGCGACAATCAACAGCCCGCCCCAAATGCGCCGCACCGCCGGTACGAACGCCAATGGAGTTAGAAAGCCCGTATGCCCGCCCGCGCCAGCACAGGTCAGCATCAGGCCGTCGACGCCCGCAGCAATCGCCTTTTCAGCATGCTTCATGGTCGTCACGTCCTGGATAACGCGCCCACCCCATTCGTGCACGCGCCCCACCAAAGCCGACGGATCGCCAAGGCTGGAAAGTACCAACGGCACGCGGTGGTCACGCATCATGTCCAGCCGCGCCTGCCATTTCGGGTCACTGCCCCAGCGCGCCGGAATGTTGACGATTGGCGGCGCACCGCCGATCCCGTCAAGTGCCATCATATACGCCTCAAACGCATCATCGGGCGTGTAAGTGCCACCTTGCCAACCGCCAATGACGCCAGCCTTGCAGCAAGCCACCGCCAGCGGCACCGACGAGGCAAAGCTCATCGGCGCACACATCAGCGGCAGGCGGAGGCCTTCCAGCATCAGCCCGTTGCTTTCAAAGCATCTAGCATCCGCACGAAATGCGCGGCGTTCCAAACATCCTGATCTTCGCCCCAGCCGATGCCGCCATCAATGTCCCAGCGCATCAGCTGATTAACGCCGTAACCCGCCTCGCTCATCGTGCTGACGACAAAGCCTTCGCTGACCATTTCGCGGCCATGTTCGTCGGCCAGCTCGACCTGCATATGCGTGCACCATCCAGTCTTGGGGCTTCGCCATGTCTTCATCCGTGATTTAGCCGCGTCTAGCGTGCCGAAAACACCGTCCCGCCGTATCCAACCCGCGTTCATAGGCGCCCAGCCCTGTGCATCGGCATTGGGCAAACGGGCGAAGCCCAAAAAGCCGGTGCCATCTTTACGGTGGCCGAATATATACTGGATGCGCCCGCGCCCACTCTCGCGCTCAATTTCACGCCAGCGTGCGCCGCCGGGATGCTTCACGCGCTCCAAGTCACTGGCATAGACTTTCGGGCTCGCCGCATGCGGCCCGCCGCGCGGTCCCCATGTCCGGTCGCGAACGCCAATGCCGTCGATGCGGATGCGTTCACCGCGCAGGGTCATCCAACCTTCAACATGGCCGAGTTGGTCGAAATGCGGGCTCTGCATGAAGGGCGGCTTGCCTGGCGGAAAACGATGTGGTTCATGCAGGCCGCTATGCGTGAAATCCAGCGCAAAGCCGCGCGATGTGTCTTCATATTGCAGATGATATTTCATCCCCGGCTCGATCATTTTCAAGCTATAGCCCGGGCCGACGTCGTCACCGGGAAACACAATGTCGCGCAAGTCCGGATCGTCCTGCATCGCTGCCTCTTCGACCTTGCGGTAATAGGCCATGCGTGCAGGATCAAAACCCTCGTCATCCCAGGCAAAGATGCGCCAGGTTACGGTCTTGCGATTGGGGTAATATGGGGCGTGAATCCAGCAACCAATCTTGCGTTCAGGAATGCTGAACGACCACCAATTGGTTTCGGTTTCGTAAGGGTCGTCGGACAGTTGATGATAGCTATCATCGGCGGCGTTAAAACGATCTGTCATTGTCCACTCCCCGCATGCCGCCCCAGCAGCACGATCCGCATATCGCCTCTCGCGCGGACAGTGGCGACCAAAATATAGGGAAAGGTGAAAAGTGCGCCCATCATGATTGCCAACACGCCCCACAATATTCCGAGCGAGAGCGAACGCGCACGGTAAATCATCCATGATGCAGCAAGGAGCAGGTGAAAACCGAAATCGATGTTGAACTGGCCGCGCCAAGGATGGGCCATGTCACCGAAAAATACATCGCCGGCGGCATCTGGGCCCATCACGGCGATGGCATGATAAGTCGCCGCTGCAACGACAATCGAACCAACGATTAAGAATGCTCGAAAAATTGTCAATTCGATCCGCATTTCAGTGCCTTCCCCAACGTTTCACCAACCAGCCATCTCCGCTGACCGCGCGCGGTGATATGACGGTGATCCAAGCCATGCGCGGTTAAATGCGGCGCGGCGGAACCAATAGTTCAGGCCATATTCCCAAGTATAGCCAATGCCGCCGTGGGCAGCGACTGCGGCCCTTGCACACCGAACATAGACGTCGCACAAATGCGCCTTGGCCATTGCTGCTGCACGCTCGGCATCGGGTAGATCGGCATCATAGGCGTAAGCTGCGTACCAAAGCTGTGCCCGAGCGGGTTCGACATCCAATGCCATATGCGCGAGCTGATGTTTCAGGCCTTGAAATTGACCGATAGGCTGGCCAAACTGCTCACGTTCTTTGGCATAGGCGACTGACATATCGGTGCATTTCTGAGCGCCGCCTAGGGCATCTGCGGCGATCAGAACCAGCGCCGCATCAAGCAGCTTGCCGGCTATCGGATCACCCGCCGGAAAAAGCATGTGCGATGTCGCGGCGTCGAAGCTGACTTTAGAAATGGGTCGGCTCCGGTCGGTTGAATTGACCGGTTCAGCAGTTACGCCTTCCCCCGCTTCGACCAATGAAATCCCAGCCTCACGCGATCCTTTTAGAAATAAATCTGCCGCGCGCGCGGATTGCACGTAGGGACTGTCCCCGAAAGCCAGCGTGGCAATGGTTGATCCAGCCTCAAGCCCTGCCAGATGCCCCTTCGCCGCTTCGTTCGAAGACCGCGCCACGGCGGCCACTGCGAGCAATTGGCCAATCAGCGGCCCGGGCGCCGCGGCCTCACCCACCACTTCACAAACAAGCGCAGCATCGAGCAAACCCATGCCGCTGTCGGGCAACAATATGCTTCCCAGTCCAAGGCCCATCAAAGCATTCCAGCTTGCCGGGTCGAAATCCGCATCGCCACCTGCAAACTTATGCTGTTGCTCAAGCTGCCACACATCCGCCAGCGTGCCGCGAATAGCATCTTGAATGGCGATTTGTTCTTCTGAGAGATGAAAGCGCATTATTTCTCTCCGGACATCACGGCGTCACGTGGCAGACCTAGCCCCCGCTCGCCTATGATGTTGCGCTGAATGTTGGATGTTCCGCCCGCAATCGAATTGCCCAAGCTGCCCATGATTTGATCCACCCATTTTTCGGGTCCTCGCGGTCCACGTGGGCCTCGGCCGCCTGCTCCTTCCGGTTCGATAAAGGCATGTTCGCCGATCAACTCCTGCGCGAGCAAGGCCATTTCATGACCAATTTCGGTCAGGTATAATTTCATCATCAACGACACGGGTCCAGGATTTTCGCTCGATGCGGCGCAGGAGAACAGCCGAAAACTGGTGTAGCGATGCGACAAGACATAGCCCTCAATCTGCGCCAGTTTTTCGCGGATAACAGGTTCACTTATGCGACCTACCTCTTTGGCGAGTTCGACCAGTTTTTTGAACTGATTGCCGAGCCCGTCGGCGCTGCCGATGCTGGCGCGCTCATGCTTCAACGTCGTCCGGCTGACATACCAGCCCTTGCCGCGTTCACCGACCTGCCAACTGACGGGCGTTTCTGCATTGTCGAAGAAGAATTCGCAAAATGTGTGATTGCCTTCTTCGCCTGTCATTTGCTTGATCGGGCGCCGGGTAATGCCCGGCTGGTCTAGATCGATTAGCAAATAAGTGATGCCGTCATGCTTGGGCGCATCGGGTTCGGTGCGAACAAGCATGAACATATGGGTTGATAGCATTCCCTGGCTGGTCCAGATTTTCTGGCCATTAATGATCCATTTGCTGCCATCTGCAGAAAGCTCACCCTTGGTCCGCACGCTGGCAAGGTCGGACCCGGAGCCGGGTTCGGAATAACCTTGACCCCAGATATATTCACCCGACATGGTTTTGCGGATGAATATATCTTTTTGTTCTTCCGTGCCCTGTTCGAGCAACGTCGGCACGGTCATGTTCATGCCGTTGCCCGCGATTTCCATCGGTGCGCGGGCGCGCTGGAACTCTTCGCGAATGACCTGTGCTTTGATGACGTCAACGGGTTGCTGCGACCCGCCATATTGCTTTGGTATCGCGCGATAGAGATAGCCTTTATCGGTCGCCGATATGCGGAATTCGGCGACATAGGCCTTCAGCTCATCCTTGCGCCGTTCACCCGGGTTCCACTCTGCTTTCAAAAATGCGCTGACTTCTTCACGAAAGCTCTCGGCCTCCGCCCCATAACTTAAATCCATTTTATCGTCCCTTGAACTGAGGCGCACGGCGCGCCTTGACCGCATCAAGCCCTTCGCGGAAATCCTCACTCGACAGCAGCAATGCCTGATTGGGCAGGTTTGCCGACCACTCGGCATCGATCGACGTTTCGAGCGCGCGGTGGAGCGACTCTTTGACCACTGCATAGGCCGCTGGCGGCGATGCAGCGAGTTCGGTGGCGAAGGCCAGACTGCGTTCCTCCAACTCCTCTGCTGGAACCATTTCGGTTACCAGTCCGATCCGCAAAGCTTCTTCACCCTTTACCAAACTGCCGCGCAAACACATGTCAGCAGCGCGGCCCAGTCCAATTATCCTCGGCAATAAGAAAACACCGCCCAAGGGCGGCATGATTCCGAGCTTTATCCAACTTTCGACAAAGCCCGCTTTGTCCGACGCAACCCGGAAATCGCAAGCGAGCGCCAATTCGCAGCCCACCGTCACCGCCAGCCCCTGCACCACGGCAACTGTCGGTTTAGGGCAGCGATAGATTGCTTTGGCGGCGCCTTGAAAAAAGGCGTAAACTTGCGACTTGATGTCTGCTGCCGACATGTCGAGCAGTTTTTCCAGAAAGGCAAAATCGGCGCCGACCGAAAAAAATTTGCCATCGGCGGCAAGCATGATTGCCCGGACATTGCTATCGGCTGACAACATATTGAATGCGTCGCGCACCTCACCCAGCATTTCGGGCGTCGATGCGTTGTTGGTATCCGGCCGGGCAAAGCTGACCTTCACTAAGCCATCACCAAGCCGATCGACGCGAATGTGTTCGTAATTGCTCACGTCTCGTCCTTCTTTGCCGCCTGCTGCGCTTTCCAGATTGCGGCGGTGGCCTGCGTCGATAATGTCATGTTGAGCGCCTCTTGATCGAGCGCGGCTTCGAATGCCCAATCCTCGGCATTGTTCAAATTCTGCTTCATATAACGAAAGCCCATGCGCGGCCCGTCTGCAAGGCGGTGTGCAGCCTTCAGCGTTTCTTCGCGCAAAGTCTGATCGGAAAAGAGCCTAGTATAGATGCCTTTGGCAAAGGCTTCTGCCGCTGACAGTTTTTCGCCCAGCAAAAATAACTCGCGCGCAACGCCAGTGCCGACGATCTTGCTCCAAAACCATGTCGAGCCGAAATCGCCGCCTGCACCGATCCGGTCAAATGCCGTCAAAAAAGTTGCACTTTCGGATGCAAATCGCAAATCACACGCACCAGCAATACCAATACCCGCTCCGGCGACAGGACCATTGACCATCGCAATTGTCGGCTTTGGCATTTCATGCAGCAGTCGGGCCGTTTCCATGAAACCGCGCAGGCGAGTGAAGCCCTGTTCAGTCCGCCCGCCTTTTTCGGCGTCGATTTCAACCGGGTCGCGGCCACCCTTCAAATCGCCCCCGGAACAAAAACCACGCCCTGCGCCAGTTATCACAACACAGCCGACTGACGCATCGCGCGCTGCATCGGCGGTTGCATCGGCCAGAGGAGCCATAATTGATGCGTTCAGCGCATTCAAACTGTCGGGCCGGTTCATGGTAATGATCCGGACGCCGCTCTCATTTTCGATTATGATTTCGCTCACCGCTTGGATAACTCCCAATGCCGCGCCATCATTTGCGCCGCTTTCTGCGCCAGTTCTGCGGGTACAGGCGGATACATTGCCATGCCGGATTCAGATGGCAAGGCAATCGTCGCTGTCCCCCGGACGCTTTCCTCGCCGCGTTGGTTCACAAATTTCACCGCAACATCGACCAAATTCTGGCCGTTCTCGGTCCGCTTTGCGAGAACTTGTCCGGTCACCGTCTGGACATCGCCCATATAGTTGAACTTGCGAATTTCATCATGGATATGGGTGATAATCGCGTCATCGCCAGCCCAGTCGCTCAGATATTGGCAGAGGTAATTCTCGCGCATAACCCCGTAGTCATAGGCCATTGGGTTTCCGATTGCCTGCGCCCATTTCGGGTCCCAGTGAAGCCGTTGCGCGACATCGGGAATGCCCTGCTCGTTCTTCACATAAAAAGGCGCAATCCGTTTGCGGTTTTTGTGCGCCAGCCGCCCGACGGTGGGCGCGTAAGGCACAAAGCCATAGCCGCCGGCATGGAAACAAATCACATCGGTAACCGTCAGAGGCCCCTTTGCCTGCGTGCCAAGCGTGTCGCCTACTTCGACGCTTTCAAAGGTCCGCTTTTGTGGTCCGCGCACCGTTTCAGCGGCGTAGATTTCTTCGATTTTTGCGAATTCTTCATCAGAATAGCTGGCAGGTGCAATCGAGAGGTTCTTGCCCTTTTTCGCCGCCGTCTTGCGTTCCGTCATGACGCGCAATATACGGTATACAGCGACGACTTCGCCACGCTGATTGACCTTCACATCGCGCCGCACCGAAATAACCGATTTGCCCGCAAATTCGGATGCCTTGACCTCAACTGTTTCGTCGCCATTAAAGCTGTAGATCGTGTCGCCAGGGAAAACCGGGCGATAAAAATTCCATTGCGAACCGGAAACAAACACATGGATACCGCGAAACAGGGACTTGCGAAGCGCCTTGATCTCGTCGGGCACGGGATCGCCCAACATTGGCTTGTTGATTTGTGCGACCATCATTGCGGGCGCAATCATGCTGCCCCAGCGCGTTCCTTTTGCATAATCAGGGTCGCAGTAAAGCGGGTTGTCGTCACCGCAGCCATGTGCAAAATTGCGGATATTATCCTCGGTCGCGGTCTGGATATATTCGCGGGTTTTCGCGGCCTGGTCGAATCCGAGTAACTGGCGCTGCCGTTCAATGTCATGATCGGTAATTTCGTAATCGACGGCCTTTTGCCACTCATCGCTCTCGAGAATATCGGTTTTTGTGTCCGCCACGTCATCTCTCCTTGATATCAGTTGTATAACTAGGTAATACACGGACAGTCTTTAGGCAAGGGGTCATTGTGACGATACCAGTTAAGCGCATCTGCGACGCCCTTAAAGTGCGCGCCGAGCATCAACGTGACGAGATCGCGCACGACGATACGCGCCGCTTTATGACTTACGCCGAGTGGGACCGCGAAGCCGACGAAATTGGCGGCGGATTAGCTGCCGCGGGCTTGAAACCCGGTGACCGTGTCTTCCTTGCCATCAGCAACAACCGCGCCGTCGAACATGCGATAGCGGTCTTTGCTGTGTTCCGCGCTGGCGGCATTGCCTGCCCGATCAACACGCGCTTGTCCCCTAAAGAGATAACGGAATACGCGGCGTTATGCTCGCCGCGATTCGCGCTCACCGATGCGCCGGAATTGCTGGAGAATCTTGATCTCGATGGCTGCTGGCACGTTGACACGCCGCCACGCAATATCGCCACCCTGCCCGATCAGGCTTCGCTCGATCCCAATGCCGATGCCGAAATTTTGGGTACATCGGGCACTACCGGAAAGATCAAAGGGGTGGTCGTCTCACATCCTGACCTGATGAAGGGCGTGACCGGCACCAACATGGACCGTAGCCGGTCAACTCTTCACGCATTGCCCTTTTCGGGCTCGGGCGGAAACCTGGGTGTGTTGATGCTGCCTGCGCGCGGCGGAGCGACGACCTATACCCAGCCCAAATTCGATCCCGCCGGTTTTCTGGAATTGGTCAAGGCCAAGAAGCCTGATCTGGTCTATCTTGTGCCATCAATGCTGCGGCTGGTTCTCGATCAACCCAACGCCGCTGACTATGACTTCGAGGGCGTCAAATATCTCATGACCGGCACAGCTCCGTTGCCGCATGATAGCGTTGTTCGCGCGCTCGCTTTGTGGCCTCATGTCAAAATGCGCAACAGCTACGGCATGTCCGAAGGCGGCATTGGCATCTCGACCACAACGCGCGAGCAAGTGCTGAAACCCGGTTGCGTCGGCAAAATGCCAGAGCATATGCAACTGCGCGACGAGGACGGAAATCTCATAACCGAGGTTGGTGTCTCGGGCGAAATCTATGGCTATCAAAAGCACAGTCGTCGCTACTGGAATGATGAGGAAGCGACGCGGGACAGCTTCCGTGAAGGCTGGACCAAGACCGGCGACCTCGGTTTTGTCGACGCCGATGGCGATCTGATCATGAGCGGTCGGTCAAAGGAACTGATTATCCGTGGCGGGTATAATATTACGCCGCTGGAAATCGAAACGGTATTGCATCAACACCCCGCAGTTCAAAATGCTGCCGTGGTTGGTATCGACCATGAAATACTGGGCGAAGATATTGCTGCCGCAATTACCCTGCGTGCGGGCACAACAGCGACCGTTGAGGAGCTCGGCGCGTTTTGCAAAGAGCATCTCGCCGACAACAAGGTGCCCCGCACCATCGTGATCTTCGACGAATTGCCACATAACCCCAACGGCAAAGTGCTCAAAAAGGAGCTAAAGGAGCCGTTGCAAAAAGCCGCAACGGAGCGCAAGCGAGCCGCCTGACTGTAAACCACCCGAGGTATTTTTGAATGACCCTATCGCAACGCGCGCTCGATATCGGAGCGAAGGTAGAGGCCTTTGTCCGCGACGTAATCGCACCGTATGAACAAGACCCGCGTGCGACTAGCGGCCACGGTCCGTCCGACGAGCTCGTCATGGAGATGAAGGAGATGGCCCGCGCAGCAGGTGTGCTAACCCCGCACATCTTTGCCGATGGTGGACATTTGACACAGGTTGAAACAGCCCATGTGCTGCGCCTGTCGGGCCTCTCACCATTGGGGCCGCTCGCCGTCAACACGATGGCGCCTGACGAGGGCAATATGTATTTGCTCGGGAAAGTTGGCAGCCATGAGCAAAAGGAGAGATTCCTGAAGCCGATGGTCGAAGGTACCGCGCGTTCGGCATTTTTCATGACCGAGCCGGCCAGCGAAGGGGGTGCCGGATCTGACCCGTCAATGATGCAGACGACGTGCAAGCTCGACGGCAATCACTGGCTCATCAACGGCCGCAAGGCGTTCATCACCGGTGTCGAGGGCGCGAAGGTCGGCATAGTTATGGCCAAGTCGGACGAAGGCGCGTGCATGTTTCTAGTGGACTTGCCCGACCCGGCAATCACGGTCGACCGGGTGCTCGACACCATCGATAACTCAATGCCCGGCGGCCATGCTGTAGTTACAATCAACGATTTGCGTGTTCCCGCTGACCAGATGCTAGGCAATGCAGGGGAAGGCTTCAAATATGCGCAGATCCGGCTGAGCCCTGCCCGGCTTTCGCATTGCATGCGCTGGCTGGGCAGCTGCGTGCGCGCGAATGAAATCGCCACCGATTATGCCTGCCGCCGCCAAGCTTTCGGCAAGCCGCTGATCGATCACGAAGGCGTCGGCTTTATGCTGGCGGAAAACCTCATCGACCTCAAGCAATCTGAACTGATGATCGATTGGTGCGCTGCGGTGCTGGACACGGGCGATTTGGGCGTTCCCGAAAGTTCGATGACAAAAGTCGCGGTGTCCGAAGCATTAATGCGCGTTGCCGACCGCTGCGTTCAGGTCATGGGCGGCACCGGCGTATCGGGGGACACGATCGTCGAACAGGTCTTCCGCGAAATCCGCGCCTTCCGCATTTACGATGGCCCGACCGAAGTTCACAAATGGAGCCTCGCCAAGAAGATAAAGCGGGACTGGAGGGCCGCTTCAGCCTAACGCAATTGCTCGAACGGCACGTCCTTATCCATCCGCACATCACCCGGCATCCCCAATACACGCTCGGCAATTTGGTTGCGCAGAACTTCATCAGCACCGCCCGCAATCCGCATCACCGTGGACCAGATATAATCATATTGTAGGTCAGCAGTCTCGGCATCGTCCGATGCAATCGAGGCTACTCCGCGCAATTCCATGCCAAGGCCGCTGGTTTTCTGAAGACGGCGGGCATAAGCCAGCTTGACCATACCGGCCAGAGCTCCGGGGTTTTCACCCCGCGACACCATCGTGCGCAGGCGGGCTTGAAAATATTTCTCCGCCTGTTCTTCTGCCAGCGCTTCTGCGAGAGACTGCCGCACTGCGCCGTTATCAAGCGCATTGCCGCCGCGCCCATCCGGCGTTGTCATCGCATAATCGATAAGCGGTTCGACGGCGCTTTTGTGCGCGCCGCTGCCAAGCCGCTCACCCATCAACACGGTCATGCAGCACGCCCAGCCTTCTCCAACCGCGCCGATAAGCTGGCTATCTGGAATGCGGACATCGGTCAGGAAGGTTTCGTTAAAATCACTCGCGCCCGAAATTTGGCGGATGGGGCGGACATCGATACCCGGCGTCTTCATATCGACGACAAAAAAGGTCAGCCCCTTATGTTTGGGTACCGTCGGGTCGGTGCGCACAACCAAGATGCCCCAGTCGGTCAAATGCGCCCAGCTTGACCACACTTTCTGCCCATTGATGATCCAGTCACCGCTGCCATCGTCGGCCTGCACCGCCTTGGTTCGCAAATTGGCAAGGTCTGACCCGGCCGAAGGTTCGGAAAACAGCTGGCACCAAGTCGTTTCGCCTTTCAGCGTGGACTCAACAAAACGCTCAATCTGTTCAGGCGTGCCGTGCTTGGCAATGACCGGCAAGGCCATGCCTGTGCCAATGCTGGTGAACGGACCTTTGGGGAGCAGATATTTGCTTTCCTCTTCGGAAAACACGACCGCCTCGACGCCGCTTGCCCCCCGCCCGCCAAGCGCCTTGGGGAAGGTGATCCCTGCCCAGCCGCCGTCGAACAATTCGCGCATCCATGCACGGCCGCGTTCGGCTTCTTCGGTATCAGGCAGGCGCAGGCCTTCTGGCATGACATGGGCAGGAGCTTTGGCGGCAAGCCATGCTTTGGCTTCGGCCCGGAAGGAAGCTTCTTGGGGTGAGTCGTTGAAATCCATTATGCTGCCTTTCCTTGAGCGCCGGGCAATTGCGCAATCAGGCGGTCGGCCCAAAAGCCCCGATTGCCAATGTTGACCGCAAGCATCCTCTCGCGGCGATAATAAAAATGGCAATTTGCCTCGAACGTATAGCCGATTCCACCATGCACCTGCAGATTTTCACGGGCGGCATTTTCGAACGCGCCAATCGCCGTCAACCGAGAGGCTGCCGCAGCGGAAGGCAGTTCATCGGGCGCGCTACCGGCGGCCCATGCGGCATAATACGCGTTCGACCGCGCCAACTCCATGCCGACCGCAACATCCGCGAGCTTATGTTTAATCGATTGGTAAGACGCGAGCGGACGCCCGAACATCATCCGTTCTTTCGTATAATTCAGGCCCATATGAAGGCAGGCTTCGGCCCCACCAACAGCCTCGAAGGACGCTTGGACAGCAGCCCGGTCAAGCAAGGCCGATACCTTGTCTTTGCCAGGCATCAAGTCAGTGGAGGCATTGTCAAAATCTATCGTATAGTGCGCGCGTAGTTCGTCGAAGCTCTTGAGCTTGGTCCGGGTGACGCCGGGCTGATCGAGCGGCACGAGCGCCAATGCGTCGCCACATTGCACCACCGCCAGCATCGCGACCCCAGCATCGGCAACTGGCGTTTTGGTACCGCTGATGGTTCCGCCTTCGCAAGTCATCTTCGATCCCAATACCGGCCCCGGCCCCTCTGCGCTGGCAAAACAGGCAACCACTTCGCCCGAGGCAAGTTTGGGCAACCATTCCGCCTTTTGCGCATCCGAGCCCGCCAGCCGGATCGCATCCGCCGCCAGCACAATCGATGAGAAGAACGGCGTCGCCGCATTGACCCGTCCGAGTTCCTCGCTGATCACCCCTAGGTCGATTTCCGACATGCCAAGCCCGCCAAACTCTTCAGGGATATTCGCGCCGAGAAAGCCCATCTCGCCAAGCTCGCGCCAAAGGGGTTCGTCCCATTCGGCACCACTATCGATCAGTTTGCGCAAATGATCATAAGGAGATCGTTCAGCAAGCAGCCCGCGGGCCTGTTCAGCGAGCATTTTCTGTTCATCGGATAGGTCAAAATTCATGAGGCAAAATCCTGTTCTTGATATTCAATCCAGTGGCGCGAATGAGCTTTTTGCCAGCGCGCCCATTGCATCGGCCATCAATAGTGTCTCTCGGGTTACACGGTTATGGCAGAGTTGAAGCGCAGCTATGCGGTCAACCTTGCCGGCATCGATCGCCAGCGCCAATGCAGTTCGCGCCGACGTCACGCTATCGAAGCCTTCACCAAGCGCACCCGAAGTTTCGTCCAGCTCGGCTTTGTCATACACCGCACCGTAACGGTCACGTGCGCGCCAGTATTTGATAATCCGTGCAAGGCTTTTCGCCTTTGTCGCAGCGTGCTGGTCTGTAATTCGCGGGACGATGTCGTTGCGGATATCATCCAACGCAATTTCGAACATGTTGTCGGCGTCGGTCAACGGCGCTTCGGGCGGTTCGTATGCCACCACGCTCTCGCCGCTCAATTCAGCGATAGATTCGACTACAACACGGCGGTGCATCGCACCGAACATCAAAGTGATGCCCTGCATCGCAGATTTTGAAACATTCAGTTGCGCGGCAATATGCCCAGGCACCATGAAACTTACCTGAAAATACAACCGGTGATAACGGACGCGGGCGATGTCAACCGCAATCCCGCCTGCCGCTTCATAGGCGGCAAATGCCTCCCGCATTGGCACGAACGGCTGCACCAGACTGCGCACCCAGCATTGCGCCAGATCCTCCATCGGGTCGCCGAAATGGGTGAGCTCCCAATCTAGTAGTGCCGTCACTTTATTTTCGTGATGCAGAAAATTGCCGGGACCTGCATCACCGTGAACGATGATAGATGGACCGCGATCGGTCGGAACATTGTCTGCAAGCCACGCCAAGGCGAGCAACAAAACCGGATCTGGATTATGTGCCAACAGGTCAGCCCGCAATTCTGCGATTCGCGTCGAAATTCGCTGTGCAGGCGGTATGGCCGGATCGTCAAAACCCTTCAGCCCCAAGGTCGACGGATCGATATTATGCAACGCAACCAACTGCGCCATATAGTCCCGCGCTAACGCCAGTGTGTCAGTGGCCTTTTCGAACCGGTCCATGCCAACCGTAAATTCGGTAAACAGCGCCAGATGCGCAGGTTCCGAAGCAATATAATGCGGCACGAGCACGCCATTGCCGGAAAGCGGTCCCGTCAGGGCTTCCAAAATAGCCGCCTCTCGCTCGAAATAGGGCAGCCGCGAGGGATCGCCCGCGCGCGTATCAAACGCCAGATAGCCTTTTTGCAGATGACCGTCTGGATAACGCACCGTCACCTCGGCCCCTTGCCGCGATGCACCTCCACCGCCTCGTGGAATCACTTCGGTAATCGAAGCGCCTGTTTGCCGCTCGATACTGTCTGCCAGATCGGCCGGAATCAGTTCGCGGCTTGCCAAATCCTCTCCTTCATGCCCCTATAGCATAAGCTTGCCTTGCTCGACTTATATAACTACGTCAACCAGCAAAATGAATCAACGCCGGAGCGGAACATGAAATATGAAACTATCCTTGTCGAAATCGCCGACAAGATTGCAACCATCACCATCAACCGCCCCGAAGCGATGAACAGCTTCACAAAACAGATGTGCGAAGAGTTTGCGAACCTCTGGACGACGTTGGCGCATGACGACGATGTCCATTGCTGTGTTCTGCGCGCTGCACCGGGCCGGGCGTTTTGCACCGGTGTGGATGTGAAGATGGCACAGCAGCCGGGCCAGTCTGTTATCGCCGACGATGTCTGGGCCGCCGAAGACCCGGGCAACAAGCTTGGCCCGAAATCAATGAATTGTTGGAAGCCTGTCATCTGCGCGGTGCACGGAATGGCGGCAGGGGGAGCATTCTATTGGCTCAATGAATGCGACATTGTGATTTGCTCGGACGATACGACCTTTTTCGATCCGCATGTCACATACGGGATGACGAGCGCGCTGGAACCCATTGGAATGACCTATAAGATGCCGCTGCAAGATGTCTTGCGGATGGTTCTACTCGGCAATGACGAGCGCCTAAGTGCAGACACGGCAATGCGGATCGGGATTGTCAGTGAGGTGGTAGCACTTGATGACTTGTGGCCGCGCGCGAAAGAACTCGCCGCGATTGTCGCAGCAAAGCCGCCCGCCGCGACTGCAGGATCGATTAAAGCGATCTGGCAATCGCTCGATTTGCCGCGTTCGGTCGCACTGGCACAAGGCCTGAAATACTGTCAGGTCGGCAATCCCGTTGGGGTGCCCCAGGTCGACCGAGGGGCGCTGATGGCTGATAAGGCAAAGAAATTTGCGATACGCTAGGCTGATAGCTGAACTACCGACTTGATAGTTGGCGGAGCGCGTTCCATATGTCATTTAATCATACGATTAAATGTTGGCATTTATCTTACCTAGTTATATATGTCGCATTAACAAGAATCGAGGGAGCACGATGTCCATCCTTTATGACGAGGGCCAAATGGCCATTGCCAACGAAGCCAAGCGCGTGCTCGAAGCACGTGTGCTGCCCGAAAATCTTTTGCCGCTGCTCGAAACCGAAGGCAAATTCGACACCGCGTTTTGGGACACGGCCAAGGAGCAAGGCTGGACCGGCATTGCCATCCCTGAAGAACATGGCGGATTGGGCCTGTCGCTGGTCGAACTCGGCATCATTGCCCTCGCCTGCGGCGGCGTCACCAGCGGTGCGCCATTTCTGACATCTTCGTACGGCGCTGCGCGGGCGATTCTAGACCATGGTTCCGACGAACTGAAGGCCGAATGGCTGCCGAAACTTGCCAGCGGAGAAGCTATCGGTGCAATTGCTTTTGCCGAACATCAATCACCGGTTCCGACCAAATCTGCAGTCAATTTTTCAACCGGCAAGCTGACGGGCACGAAGCCATCTGTTGCGGGCGCCGCCCATGCAGACATCGCCATCGTGCTGGCGAGCGACAACGGCACGTCGGTTCTGGTTGCCGCCAATGTCAGCGGTCTTTCGCCTCAGCCATTCACCACCTTCGACAACAGCCGTTGCGTCGCCGATCTGGTTTTTGAAGAAACGTCGGCTATACTGCTTGCCTCCGGTCCGGCGGCATTGACTGCAGCGCTCCATATCCTGGCACTGCAATCGGTGGTCACCGCACACGAACAGACAGGCGGTGCAGAGGCGTTAATGTTCCGCGCCCGCGATTACGCAAACACGCGGCGTGCTTTTGGGCAGGTTATCGGCTCATTTCAGTCGGTCAAACACCGCATTGCCGAAATGTACGGGCTGGTCGAAATTTCTCGGGCAAACGCTATCCATGCCGCGGCGCGTGAAGGCCAGCCTGACTTTCTGAAAGCCGCTGCTGCAGCACGGCTTGCGGCATCTGACGCGTATGACATAGCTGCGCGCGATGCCGTGCAAGTGCATGGCGGCATTGGCGTTACATGGGAGGCGGGACTTCACCTCCACATGCGCCGCGCCCGTACGCTGGCCAACGAACAAGGCAATGGCCTGTTTTGGGAAGATGTGCTGGTCGATGAATTGGTGGGAGTGGCCGCATGAGCGATCTTGAAACCTATCGCAGTAATGCGCTCAGCTGGCTTAAAAGCGTTGCGCCCCAATTTGGTGTGGCGGCACGCAAAGGATTGAGCGAGGCGCAAGATCTGGCGCTTGGCCGCCAATATCAATCGGCAAAATTCGATGCCGGTTATGCGGGTATCAACTGGCCAAAGGATTTCGGCGGTCAGGGCCTAAGTCATATCGAGAAGGTCGCGTTCGAGAGCGAAGAAATGAAGTTCGGCATGCCGAATGGCTATTTCGGTATTTCGCTTGGTATGCCCGTCCCAATCCTGATGCGCTATGGCTGCGATGCAGCGTTCACCAAAGAACGTGTTTTGAAAGCGCTGAAAGGCGAAGAAATCTGGTGTCAGCTCTTTTCAGAGCCTGCGGGCGGTTCCGACCTCGCTGGGCTTCGCATGAAAGCTGAGCCGGACGGCAATGGCTGGAAACTAAACGGGCAAAAGCTTTGGACGAGCTGGGCGCAATATTCGGATTATGGCGTCATTGTTGTTCGCACCGATCCGACGGCACAAAAGCACAAGGGCCTCACCTATTTCTGGGTCGATATGAAGGCGCCGGGCGTCGATGTCCGGCCTATCAAGCTGGCAGGCGGCGATAGCCACGTCAACGAAGTGTTCTTCGATGATGTGAAGATCAGCGACGACCACCGGATGTCTCCGGTTGGCGGCGGATTTGGTGTGGCAATGGCGACGCTGATGATCGAGCGCTATGTTGCAACCGACAGCGGCGGCTTCGGTCCGCATCTGGACCTGTTCATCAGCCTTGCCCAAGACGTCGAAATCAACGGCAAGCCTGCCATTCAGGACGGCCGCATCCGTCAACAAATCGCCCGAAACTACGCCATGCGCAACGGTCTCGACGCCATCACCGCGCGCGCAATGCTGATGCTGCAAGCGGGGATGGAACCGGGGGCCGAAGGTTCGCTCAACAAGCTGATATCGGTGCGGTCACGCCAAAAACTTTCAGAACTGGCCATTGATCTGCGCGGGACCGATGGCTTGGCGTTTGACGAGCACGCCCATGTCAAATCCGACTGGAGCACCAGCTGGATCAACGCGCCGACGGGCCGGATCGCTGGCGGTGCAGACGAGATGCTGCTCAATACCATTGCCGAAAAAATCCTCGGCCTCCCCCAAGATCATCGCCCTGATAAGGGTGTCCCGTTCAACGAAATTCCAGCCTGAAGGAAAACCTATGACCGACGCTTACATCATCGACGCAGTCCGCACACCGCGCGGCATCGGCAAACCCGGCAAAGGCGCATTGTCGCATCTGCATCCACAACATCTGGCAGCGACCGTGCTCAAGGCGTTGAAGGAGCGGAATAACATCAACACCGCCGAAGTCGACGATATCATCTGGTCGACATCGACGCAAAAGGGCAAGCAAGGCGGCGACTTGGGCCGTATGGCGGCGCTTGATGCGGGCTATCATGTCAAGGCATCGGGCATGACGCTCGACCGTTTCTGCGGCGGCGGGATAACTTCGGTAAATCTGGCTGCTGCACAGATTATGTCGGGCATGGAAGACCTGCTGATCGCAGGAGGCACCGAGATGATGTCCTACACGACCACAATGAGCGCGGATGAAATGGCCGCTGGCATCAAGCCGATGGGAATGGGTTCGGGTAACCGGCATCTGCAAGCCGTTCATCCACAATCGCATCAGGGCGTATGCGGTGATGCAATTGCGGCCATGGAAGGTATCACGCGCGAAGATGTCGATGCGCTCGGCCTTGAAAGTCAGCGCCGCGCCGACATCGCGATCAAGGAAGGCCGTTTTGATAAGAGCCTTATAACAGTGTATAATGAAGACGGTAGCGTTGCGCTCGACAAGGAAGAATTTCCCCGTCCACAAACCACCGCCGAGGGCCTTGCGTCGCTGAAAGCATCGTTCAACGAAATCGCCGACATGTCGATCCAGCCTGATGGCCAGACGTTCCGTCAGGCGATCAATGCAGTTTACCCCGACCTCAAATGGGAAGGCGTACATCACGCTGGCAACTCGTCCGGCGTAGTCGATGGTGCCGCGGCGATCCTCCTCGCCTCCCCCGCTTATGCGGAAAAGAACGGCTTGAAACCACGCGCGCGCATCTTAGCAACCGCCAATGTTGGGGATTGCCCCACGTTGATGCTCAACGCACCTGTTGCAGCAGCAAAAAAGGTGCTCGCCAAGGCAGGATTAACGCCTAACGATATTGACTTGTGGGAAATCAATGAAGCATTCGCGGTTGTTGCCGAAAAATTCATCCGCGACCTGAAACTTGATCGGGACAAGGTTAACGTCAACGGTGGCGCCTGCGCGCTCGGCCACCCGATTGGTGCGACGGGATCAATCTTGATTGGAACGGTTTTGGACGAACTGGAACGGCGTGGCCTAAAGCGCGGTTTGGTAACGATGTGTGCCGCCGGCGGCATGGCTCCCGCAATCATCATCGAAAGAATTTGATGTCACACTTTTCAAGTGTCCGTCGTCAGAACATTTGGCACTGATGGCTGCGTAAATTAGCGGAGCATCGGCCTCATCAGTTGGGTTGATATTAGGCGGCGAGTTTGCGGTGTTGCAAGCGCCGATATTCGATAGTCTTTTGTTTGACCCTTTCACGTTGTTGGATGATGGCTTCCGCCCTAACGAAGTAGGCGTCGGCAGGTGCGATGTTGTTCAGGCTCTCGTGATAGCGCTAATGGTTGTAATGCTCGACGAACGCTTCGATCTGTTGCTCAAGGTCGCCGGGTAGGAAGTGGTTTTCGAGTAGGATGCGGTTCTTGACTGTCTGGTGCCAGCGTTCGATCTTGCCCGGTGTTTGCGGATGCATCGGTGCGCCGCGCACATGGCTCATCTTGTTGGCTTCGATATATTCCGCCAGTTCGCCTGCGATATAGCTGGGACCGTTGTCCGACAGCAGCCGGGGCTTATGCTGAGCAGTTGCATGATCGCAGCCCGATGCTGCCAGGGCCATGTCCAGCGTGTCCGTGACATCCTTGGCGCGCATATTGCTGCACAGCTTCCATGCGATGATATAGCGCGAGAAGTCGTTGAGCACGGTCGACAGGTACATCCAGCCCCAGCCAATGATCTTGAAGTAGGTGAAGTCTGTCTGCCACATCTCGTTGAGACGGGTGGTCTTGGTGTGGAACTCATTGGCTGCCTTCACAACAACATAGGCCGGACTGGTAATGAGATCATGAGCCTTCAATAGCCTGTAAACCGTAGCTTCCGACACGAAGTAACGCCGCTCGTCGGTAAACCGCACCGCCAGTTCGCGCGGTGACAGCTCTGACTGTTCCAAGGCCAGCTCGATGATCTGATCATAGATCACCTTGGGGATACGGTTCCACACACGGCTAGGTGCAGATGGCCGGTCTTCCAGTGCCTCAGGCCCGCCTTCGAGATAGCGGTCATACCAGCGGTAGAAGGTCCGGCGAGCAACGCCCAGCTTATCGAGCGTTATCTTTGTTGGCAGATGCGACTGCTCGACGATCCTGATGATCTCGAGCTTCTCAGGGGCGGGATATCTCATTCGTCTTCGTCCCCATCCGCGATCATGCTCTTTTTAAGCAAACGGTTCTCAAGGGTCAGATCAGCAACGCACTCCTTCAGGGCACGCGCTTCACGGCGCAGGTCCTGCACTTCACCACTGGTCGCTGCACGGGCAGTATCACCCGCCAGACGCCGCTTGCCAGCTTCCATGAACTCCTTGGACCAGACGTAATACAGGCTCTGCGCGATGCCTTCCTTGCGGCACAGCTCAGCAATGCTGTCATCACCGCGCAAGCCCTCAAGCACGATCCTGATCTTGTCTTCGGCAGAAAAATGCCGCCGGGTTGCACGCCGAATATCCTTCACGACACGTTCGGCAGAGGCCTTGGGTTGGCCAGAGTGTTTTGGTCTCATCTTCGTTCCTTCGTCACTACGATGAAACCAAAACACTCCTTAAATCACAACATCAAAACTGTGCCATTGGTGCTGACGGGGAACACCACATTTATCTCCACAGAACGCGCAAGCTAATGCGTGTAAGCCCTAACATGATTGAACGACAAGAACAGTCGCTGCATGTCAGAATAGGACACACCTAATTTGCACGCTTCAAGTGTGTGTTTCGCACCCAATATCATTGTTGGTTCCCTATTGAAAAGCAGGTCCCTGTTTGATCAAGACAGCGCACCACGTTACCCAGTTCGGGCTGACTACTATCAAACCAATCCCTCATTTATGAGTTCAACCGACCAATAACGGGTTATGCCCCCAGCGGTGGCGCTAACATTCCAATTCGTCTGCCTTATTGTGTAACCGTTGTTTGGAAGCGAAAACAGGATCGACGAGGCAGTGCCGCCGTTCACAACACTTGTAATGCCTGCCGTCGAACCACTTTTCGTCCAAAACCAGACAGCAGACGGCGAACATTGTATCGTAACGGACGCGTTTGCTCCACCGGCAGTCCAATCAGAGAGCATCACGGGCGAGGCACTAGATAGGCCACCAGCAGGCGTAAATGTTACGGACGACTTGCCGTAAAGGTTTGACAGCCTGATCGCCCCCGAAGCAACTGCGGCCAGATTTCTAACAGCGGTTTCGCCAAGGGATGTGGTTGTGCCCACTGTCCGCCCCAGTTCGGATCCAACATTGCCAAGCGATATCGGACCGGATGATTGCAGGGTCATAGCATTGCCTTCAATTCAGCGATATCGCGAGCTTGGTCATCGGTTCGGGCCGCAATTTCTTTTAAAGCCTCAACAAGCACGCCTACCAAATTTCCATAGGCAACTGACAACATCCCATCGGGATTTTCCGCAATAGCCTCGGGCAGCACGCCCTTTAACTCTTGGGCGATCACGCCAATCCCGTGTTTCCCTGTATCAATGCGCGCGTAAGTAACTCCTCGCATCCGCTCTACCAGCGCAAGCGCACCTGTAATCGTGGCGACATCAGTCTTGAGCGATGCGTCAGAGTAAGCCGTGATATCACCTGTTGCGGTAATGGTGCCCGAGACCGAAATGCCTCCACTGAAGCTATCTCCTGCCCTGTTCGCTGGGGTGTAGCCGAGAGCGCCCGTCACATCTCCAGATACCATTGCAGACCCCGCTGTTACGCGGCCCTTAGCATCTACCGTTACCTTAGCATAAGTTCCTATAGCGACGCCCGAGTTAGAAAGCGTTGTCGCGAACGAAAGCGAAGCAGTGCCATCAAAGGCAGCGCTTGTTCCCGTAATATCGCCACTCAAAGCGATGATCCGACCAGTGGCCCATCTGGTCGAAGTGGCAGCATTGCCCGAGCAGGATCCAGAGGCCCCGGTTATCGACGCGCTGGCCGTTATATAGCCGTTTGGATTAGAGGCATTGTAAGGCGTGAAACCGAGCGAGGTCGTCACCATCGCCGAAGTCAAATTGCCAAAGCCCACCTGAACAACGGTGCCGCCCGCAGTCTTCGAATAAAGCTTCTGATCGGCAAGGTTGACCGCCAGTTCGCCAGCCTGCAGCGACGCAGCCGCCGGCACGCTCGATGCGGTCGAGGACCGTTTGAGAAGGATGGTGCTGGGCATCAGAAGGTTCCACCGTCCAGCGTCACGCCATCGATCGAGCCACCAGTGATGGCGACGCTATTCGCCGCCTGGGTCGACATGGTGCCAAGACCAGAAATGTCAGTGTTAGGGATGTTTGCAGAAGCCGTGAACGCTGAGCCTCCATTGCCTTTCAGATAGCCTGTTAAAGTCGTCGCCCCCGAGCCACCTTTGGCCACAGCCAGCGTACCTGCAAGATTACCAAGCGTGATGTTGGCTTCGTTGATGTCGAAGGTCGGATTTCCAGCAACGCCGTCGCCATTTGTAATCGAAACCTTAGCTGAACCAGCTGTTAGTGTGCGCGCAGCAACTGTTCCCGACGCCGTGCGTGCAGCAAGACCATTGGTTGCTAGGTTATGGAAAGCTAACGCTTGGCCGGTTAGCCCAACGGTGGTGGCTGCAACAACAACGCCGCTACCTGCGCCAACCTCAAGTGTATTGCCTGTCTTGATAAGGCCATTGCCAGCTACAATCTGCCCTGCCCCACTAAACTGTACAAAGGCAATTGATGTTGTACCAAGCGCGCCGGTAGCATCTGCCGTACACAGATACCCAATATCAGCGTTGATTGTGCCCTGTTCGACAAACAAATAAGCCGCCACGTGCTCATCCCAGGTAGACATATCCACTGCCCGTGACCAAGTGCTGGCAGCGACGATATAAACACCATTTGCGCTTGGGTTGGTCTGATCTTTAACAAGTACGCGGTCGCCGGCTACCAGCGCCACACCGTCGATCGTCATGGTTCCAGATAGCGCGGCGATATTGGCTGTAGTCGCTGCTTTCACAGACGCCTTGGGATCAAGCCCCTGGACCGTCAGGTCGACATAGTTCTTGGTCGCCGCATCCTGGGCGGCCACTGGCTCTGCAAGGCCGGTAATTCGCTGGCTACCCATTCCGACGGGCGCCGTTGGTGCGGTCATCTGATCAAGACGGTTAGCGCGGACCCGGGCATCGGTGTAATAGAGATTGGTGCCTTCCGATACGTCGCTGGTGGACAGGGTTATCGCGCCCGTGCGACCGGCAACGGACGTAATGGGAAATGCGATTGCGGTGTTACTTGCCGCTGTAACGCGTCCTTTAGCATCGACTGTAACTTGTCCCACCTGAGTTGCCGAACCATAAGTACCGGCCGTGACCCCACTGCTCGCTAAAGTAGCAGTAATCGAAGCATTGGCGGTGCCATCAAAGCTCGTAGATCCTGTCACGTCACCTGAAACACCAATAATACGCGCAGTTGTAAATTTCGTCGCGGTTCCGGCGTTGCCGTCAATTGAGCCCGAGATCGTACTAGAAAAAGTCTTGGTCCCGCCGATAGTCTGGGCGCCAGCTGTTGCAACAAAACCACCCGATCCACCGATCGCAATAACAGATGTTGCAGTGCCACCAGCGCCGCCGGTCCCGGTGCCATAGTAGAGCGTGTTGTCCTGTTCGTTAAATGCGAGTTCGGCATTGGCGAGCGATGCCGGAGCCCCGGCCGCACCGCCTACGGCGCGGCGTTTGATGCGAAGAGTATTAGCCATCAGAAATTACCTCCATCGACCAGTCTGGCCGAATTCGTGTTGCTCCACCGATTGTCGGGGGATGAAAAAATGAGCACGTCGCCACCTTCGGGCTGCTCGAGATTGACGTCGGAAAGATCATTGAGAGAACTGAGCGGACCCGGTGGTCCCTGAGGCCCTTGGGCCCCAGTGCTACCGGTTGCGCCGCGAGGACCTGCAATCCCTTGCGGCTCGACGACGATCGTCTGAACGGTCTCGAGAATCTGGATGGTGCTGGTCATTCGACATCGAACGTGAAGATCGGCAGGACTTCACGCTCCCCTTCGCCGTTTTCCAGGCCGATAATCAGCCAAACACGGCCCGCCCCGGGACTTAGGGTTGAGGTCTGATCGTCAGTCCAAAGCACTTCGATTTCACCCAAAGCGGGCGGATTGCAAATGCTAACAGTTGGCACAGCAATGTTAGGGCTTTGATCAACAACCATCGCGATCAGGCCAGCAAGATCTCTTCGTTCGCCTGCAGCAATATCTGCGTACAGAAAAGCCCGCAGACGTCTGGTGCCACCGCGGCGAATAGTCAGCCTGGTCATGCTTGCACCTCGATTGGAAATGAACATGGCGGAGGCTGATGCCCCCGCCATTATGTTGATGATGGATTAGCTGATCCGAGTTTTGGCCGTCTTGCGGAACAGAACGCCGCCGATCCCGGTCGCGGCAAGAACCACAGTCAGGACATCAGCCTGGCTAAGATTTTCGGGCAAAATACCAATAACACCGGCAACGCCCCAGAGGCTGCCGATTACGCCAGTCCAGATGGCCTTCGAGGTCCACCAGGGTTTAAGTTCTTCCATGTCTTTTCTCCATTAAAAAACCCGCCAAAAGGCGGGCGGTTGAATTTAGCTTACCCAGATAAGCTAGCGTGGCTATGGCGTGATTAGGCCTCATTCACTGACAGAACGCCGGTGGCTGCAAGCAGCATAGGCTTGGCGGTAACCGGTGCCTTACGGTAGGGCGGGCGGCGGACTGAGATGCATCGGTCTTTCGCGATCCGAGTGATAGTCACGCCATCAGACTGATTCCCGCCGAGCACGTGGTATGCGCCGTAATCCTCGCCAACATAAAGCCCGACATGGCCCGAACCATGCGCGCGCCGAAACACCAGCACATCGCCCAACTGACCTTTGTCCGCCGGTTTGCCAAACTTAGCCCAGTTGCGTGCCCACAGGGGACCTTCCACGACCGGCTTGCCACCGCGCTTGGCAATCAGAGCCATAAACAAGCCACACCAAGGGATGGAGTCAGCGGTAAAGATCTTGGCTAGGCCTGTTTCTTTGGCCCAGTCGATAATGATAGGATTGTTTGCAGGGCCTGACACTTCAAGGGTGCCGTAAAGCTTGCGGGCTTCGTCCAGCATCCGGGGCAGCGGACGCAGGTCATCGATCCAGCCATAAGCTGATGGTAGCGGGTTCACGGTTGTTCTCCTTTGAGACGTTAGCGCTCAGAAAAGCCTTTGACGGCAGCAAAGATGATAGCCCCGGCTGTGACCAGCGTGGAGAGCCACTTAACGAACCGAACGACGCCAGTGGCGGTATTCCAGGCATCAAGTAGGTCTTTGAGTTCCTTACGGACGGCCTTAAGTTCGGACTGCATCGCTTCGAGGTCGGCCCGGATCAGTGCCATTTCTACAATATGGTCCTGGTTAGACATGGTCAGCCTCCTTTCTCGGTTGGGGCAATAATTTGCTCTTGAAGCGCATTGATCTCGGCCTTGAGTTCCACAATTGCCTGAAACGCAAGTGCGGTCAGCTTAGCGTAATCAACGGCCATCTGGCCGTTTGAACGAATGCGGACTGCCAATGGAAACACCTGCTCGACATCCTGAGCGATCACGCCAAAATCAGCCTTCCGCACGAACAACCCATCCTCGCCGCCCCGCGCCGCAATGTGGCTATCACGCCAGTCAAACGTCTTGCCGCCAATGCCGAGTACTGCGCTGAGCGCACCTATGATTGGTTGGACATTCTCCTTGAGAAGCTCATCGGACGCAAAATAGGCAGTGATGTCGCCAGTTGCGCGGATCTCACCGGCCATCCCGGAAGCTGCAGTTCCAATCCCAATCGAGCCGACCTGATAACTGCCGCTGATGTTAAGCGCATTGGCGGTACCTGCGAGTGTGGCCGTAGTTGCCGTATTAGCACTGGCGGCAGAACCGCTAATCGATATGCCCCAGGTGCCTGCCGCTCCAACACCGCTTCTGGATGGCACATCGAGATTATTGCGAGCATCGGCACCGGTCGCAGCGCCTGTTCCACCACTAGAGATCTGCATGGTCCCGGTGAGCTTGGAAGCAGCAAGCGAAGTCAGCCATACAGGGTCGGCATAGCTCGACGTCGAGAGCAACGCAGCGCTCGACTGCGCAGGCGCGCTGAGCCCAATCGTCCAAGCGCCATAGGTCCCACTTCCGCCGATCGCAGAGACGCTGACAACAAGCGCTCCAGTGCCGCTGTTGTAGGTGGTGATCTGGCCATGCATCCAGTTGGACGGCGCCGCCGTGTTGGTGACGGTGACCCACTGCCCCACCACGAAGGCTTTGGCTGTTTGGATCGTCAACGACTTGGAGCCAGCGCTAATCCCTAACGAGGTCGTGCTGTTTGCACTGGTACCAGGCGCATTGACTGCAGTAGCTGCGCTTGCAGATGCATTGCTTGCATAGCCGTTAGCCTCAACCGCAAGCGCGTTGGCTTGGGTTACAAAAGTCGGTAGCGCTCCAAGGAATGCATCAGCGCGCGCGTTAAAGTTTGCCGCGTCCGCCCTTGTGGGCGGCGTTGGCAGATCAGTTATAGGCATGGGATACCCTTCAAGGTTAAATCAGGCAAAAAGGATCAGGTCAGGCCTTCAATGGTCAAGCTGCAGTAGCTGACGGTCGGGTATGCAAGATCGATCGAAAACTCTTTGTAGAAACCAAATACAGTAAGGCTCTCAAAGCCCTCCGAGCCAATCCAGAGAACGGGCGTTGCACGAATTGCGGCAAGTGTGCGGTGAACGTCATCAATTGCCGAGGTTTGCATAACCACACGCGCGGTCATGCGCTTGGCAAAGGCGCGCTCGACGACCGAGGTTGCACCAAACTGGTCGGTCTCCTTGCGCGAATAATCGATGATGCCGATGTCCACCCCGTGCTCGGTTTCACCAATGTCAAATTGGCGGCCCACCAGCAGCGTCCCACAGGAAACCTGCTCTGCCGGATTATCACGGGTTATATTAACGGTCAGGACGCCGGTTTCGTAAACAGGCACGTCGAGAAACAGCATATTGGTTTTCTGGCCCAGAGGCTCGAAGAACCAGGCAAACCAGGTGTCGATAGCATTGCCGCCAGCATTGAAGCTCTGGGTCTTTGTATAGAGCGATACCCCAGAAACTGTCAGCGTCACCGTAGCGCTTTCCGCATTGGTGTCGATCAGAGCAACGCCATCTGTAGCCCCGGGCGCCAGAACCACCTGCAGCGACCCGGCCCGCGTTGTTGCTGTGCCAACGCGCTCATCAAACATCGCCCAGCGGTTGGTCGGGCCAATGTCGAGCCACTTGGTGGGATCGCTGGCCGGGTTAACCCCGGTTGATGCGGCCAAGGCCTCATACCGCCGGTGGGTCGAGGTCAGGATCACCCGTGCCCCCACCGCATAGGCTGTGCCAGAGCCCCAAGCAGCGTAGTCATTCTCAGGCGCCGTGCTGCTGGAAAGCATTGCGTCCGTGAGCGTGGTCGGGCGTATCAGCTTCATGCCGCAGTCCTGGTGGAAATGGCATCGCCATCAGGCGTGACCCGTTCCAGAATGCGCGCTGTTTTGCTCGTTCCTGACGCGATCGTGGCTGCGGCGCTCCTCTGTTCGCCGCGCAGGTCAGACACCTCCTGCCTGAGCGCCTTAAGTTCATCGATCATAGCGCTCTGGCCGTCGTTGGCCGGAATGCTTGGCGTCCCCGTCTGATTGGCAGTGAACTGCTCCCACCAGCTTGGCGTGGTGGCCGCGGACGTCGCAGCGCTGGGTTCCGTTCCGCTCGCCTGGCTGATGATCGCCAATGTCTGTTCGAGGCTCGCCGCGGTCAGGCCCTGAAGCCGGCCCAGATCTTCTGCCGACCGTGCGGTGTTGGCTGCGACCGAAAGCAGAGCCTGGCTCAAGCCCGGCAGCGCCTTGGCTGCTTCCTGGTCACCCGAACGCGCCAGCATCGAGGCGTTGTTAAACGCGGTAAGGGCCACGGCATAGTTTGTCGGCGTATCGCTCATCACGCCCCGGATCCGCTTGATCTCGGCGATCAGTCCATCGGTGATTTGGGCCCATGCATTGCGAAGCTGTTCCGCGGCATTGGCGGCGTCATCGGCTGCCTTTTGTTGATCTTCAAGCGCCCAGACCTGTTCCTGCAACGCCTTGTTGGACATATCGATCTGGGCAAGCTCGAGCGCGCGCAGCGCTGCAGTATCGCCCTGGAGTTCCAGCATCCGCCGCTCAAGTGACAGCCGCTCATCAACAATGGCAGCGGCACTGGCAGCATCCTGCGCCGCGCCGACCAGATCGGCGAATGCCGGTGCCAGTCGGATCAGCGCTGCGTAAGCTGACTGTCCAGATGCGGTGGTAAGGTCCTGCGCTTCAACCAGCGCGCGGAAGCCCGCAATGCTTTGCGGCAGCGCAAGCCCTAGGCTGTCAAAGACCCTGGCCATCTGCGCGGTCTGCGCCGAGGCCTGTTCGGCCTTGGTGTAATAGAGTGCAAAATATTCACCTGTCGCAGACGCCATGTCGCTGGCCGACCCGAACAGGTCGAACAGGTTCATCTTGGCGCTGATGCTCAGACCCTCAACAGAGGTGCCCAGCAGGCTGATCGTACTGGTCACCGCCTCGATGCTGGAGGCGACGCGTACCAGCGTCTCGAAATAGCCTTCACCGACCTTCTGGAACTGCTCGAGCCCTGGCACCGCAGTCCGGGCGAGATTATCGGCGGCCGCACCAAAGACGGCGGTCAGCTTCTCCTGGATCTCGGCCCCGGTTAGGCCTTTTAAATCAATCTTGCCAATGTTGACGACAAAGCCGGAAAGGCGCGACTGGACCTCGCCGAGCGAAAGGCCCAGCGGGCCGGCAGCCGCCGAGATCGCGCCGTAGAAGCCTTCAAAGATCAAGCTGAACTGGCGCTCGAGTTCGGCGTCTGCCGCGGTGTACTGGGTGGAGTAGTTCGAGCCGGTGCTGATCCCGAGGAACTTTTTGGTCTTCTTGATGTCAGAATAATAGCTCGCGTCAAACCCGCCTGACATGATCGATCCGAGCGGCTGCGCGCTGCCATAAATGCCCTGGCCAACGATACTGGTCTTGGTGCCAAACAGAGCATTGACGATGCTGCCAAGGACCTTGCCCAGACCGCCCAGCAGCTTGGCGCCCAGGAAGCCAATGGCAGCGCCAATCGGCCCCGCGATCGCCATCCCGATGCCGGCACCAATCAGCGAGCCTGTCTTGCTGCTGGCAAAGTTGGAGATGCCAGTCAGCATCGAATTGGCTGTGCCCAAAAGCCCGGTGAGTTTGGTGCCAGTCTGGATGCCGGCGGCAGACCCCTCCATGCCGTTGGTGCGGATGATGAGGTTGGTGAGCCCGCCAATGTTGGCCTCGATGCTTTTCAGCGAAGCCAGCATGGCGGCGGAATAGCGCATGGTGAGCGTGTCGACCTCGCGCAGATGATCGATGGCCTTGGCAATGCTCTCCGATTTGGCTGCACTATCGCCGAAGACCGTGCCGGTGCCGTCATTGGCAGGCGTGGGCTTGGCGCCGCCGCCGCCAAAAGCTCCGCCAATTGCGATGCCGAGCGAGGCGATGACGCCTGCGGTGGCGGCCCCTGCGGCAATGTTAAGCGGAAACGGCAGTGAGCGAATGGCATTCACCACGGCTTCGACCGCCTTGATGCCCGTCGTGATGATCGAGTTGCCCTGTTCGACGCCAGCTCTTGCGGTGTCGGATACCGCCATGGCCGTATCCGAAGTGACCTTGGCGGCGGTCTGCGCGCCGATCAGGCCAATCTTCACGGCGGCGTTTTTGATCGCGATCGCCAGTTCAAAGGCGCGGAACACTTTCTCGGCAGCAGCCATGGCTTTGAAGCCATCGGAGCCTTCCTTGAAGAAGCCCTTCGCCGCCGAGGCGAGGTTGCCATAATGGTTGATCTCGGCCGAAGCCTGCGCCGTGCGTGCGTCCGCGTACTGGAACGAGGACCTTCCATATTCACGCTCTGCATCGGCGACGCGGCTAGCAGCAGCTACCTGTGCAGAGGCAAAGCGGGTGATCTCGACCGTGATGGTACCGATTGCCCCGCCAACCGAGCCGAAAGCATCGGCCATATTGCGAGCCGCAGCTTCTGTCGCGGAGACCATGTCGTCGAGGCTTGTGAGGAACTGCTCCTGATCCGTTTGGGCAAAGTCAGCCTCCATCAGGCGGGTGCGTGCAGCCCGATATCGTTCCCATGCGTGCGCGCCGCGTTCGAGGACAATCTGCTCGCGCTCCGCCTCAAGATTGGCGAGTGCCTGCGCCCGCGCGGACTGGCCCAGCAGAGCGACCTGCTGTTCAAGCGGGGCGACCGTTTGGCGCAGGAACTCAGACGCAGCGAACGCGCGGGTTGTCTGTTCCCATGCCTCACCGGCTTCGAGAATAGCGATGCGCGCAGCGTCAGTAGGCGCCTTCAGCGCCGCCATTGCGACTTCCATACGCTTGATCTCGATTGGGGTCTTGCCGATCTTTGCGGTCTCCAGCGCGAGATTGGCGGCAAAGTCCTGCGCAGCCTTAAGTGCTTTTTCGGCTTCCCCAGTCTTGGGGCCCTTGGCAATTTTGTCTGTCTTGTAGCTGCGGATTTCATCTGCCTTGGCTGCAAGCCGAGCTTTTGCAGCAGCAATACTGTTCTTGCGCCACGTGGCCGAGAAGCTATCCATCATCGAGATCGCATCGCCAAAAGCATCACTGAATTCGCCCTTAATCTGTCCAGCTATTCGTGCCGTCGAACCAGCAAAGCTATTTTCCATGCGCGGCAAAGCAACGTTCTCAATACGCGATATGGAAGACAGCCCCACACGATCTAAGAGCGGATTTACCCGATCGCCCAGCCAGTTGATGGCGGCGATCGCCTTATTGGCGAGATATTCGATGCCAGCGATAGCGAGATTGGCAGCGCCTACGGCTGCTTCACCGATCACGCCAGGCAGCGACGACCAGAGGATCCGGATCGCGTTGAACCCACCGACCCACCCAGCATATAGGATCGCGACAGCATATTTGCCGACCTGAAGGATCGCTTCAAAGGCGACGACCGCCCAATCTTTTAGGGTGGAGAAGACAGGGCCAAGGTTGAGGCCATCAGATACGGTGGTCCACAAACCCTTCATGGTGTCGCCAATCGTGATCCCGACCGGCCCGAGCTTCTCCATCTCCTTGGCAGTGAGCCCAAGACTAGCGGCGTATTTGTCGAGCTCGCCCGACTGTTTGACGCTGGACTGGAACATCTTGAACGCGCCGAACGCGAGGGCAGCGGCAGCGGCTGCCGCCAGCAGATAGGGGTTGGTAAGCGCGGTCGCTGCCGCAGTGGCGGCCAGCCCCAGCAGCGCCCGGGCCATGCCGCCAATCCCAACGCCTGCCTGCATGGCGATCTGACCGATCTGGCTGCCCTGCTGCATGAACACGGTCATCGGCTTCTGGCCTGAGAATAGGCTGACCACCACGTCGTTGAGCTGGTAGACGAGATTTTGCATCTGATGGCCGGCCAATTTTGCCGAGCCGCCCATGCGGGTCATTCCGCGCGAGCCGACGGCCTCAATGGCCCGGTCCGCCTGAGCTGACGAAGCCGCCACTTCCCCCATGGCGCCTGCAACCGACCGCTTGATGTCAGCCATCTCCTTCTGGAGCCGGGCAACATTGGTGATCATCTCAATCTCGAGGGTGCCGGCCTTCATTTTGCAGGCTCCTTCGACATCATCAGCGCCCGGAAGGCGTTGGTCACTTTCCGGGAAACTTCATCACGGTTGAGAACGGACGTGGCGGTCCAGGGCGGCGGACAATCTGGCTCGCGGGCGCGGACTGTTTCGGCGACGAACTCCACAGACAGGCGTCGGAGCAGGCGGACCAGCCAGGGCGGCAGGTCTAGCCCAATGCATTGCTGCCACTGGCTTATCGAGCCCCATGAGATGGGCACTGCGCCCATGGCGCCGGGATCGGTTGGGCCAACTTCCATAAGCCAGTCGATCACCCATGGGGTGCGGATCGGCGGAAAGTCGGGGGTAAGATCGTCGATGGCCATCCGCTGCAGCCGGGTCAGCGGATCGGTGTCAGCGTCGGGTTTGGCCTGCTTGGGTGAGCGCGGCTTTGGCGCGGTGCCCAGCCACGCCAGTTGCCGGACGTAAAGGCTCAGCTCTGCCCCGAGCTCTTCGTAAAATTTGCCCAGTCATTGATATGGGCGGCGACCTGGGTGGCGATGAAACCGATCGAAGGATCGGCATAGGCCTTGCGGAACAGCTCCTGACCTTCCAGCCCTTCAGCGGGTGGATAGGTAAAGGCGTTGAAGCTTACAGTGCAGGCAGCCAGAAAATCGGCCTGTTCGGCAAGCTTCTCCTCGGCCGACTGGTCCATCTTCCCGCGCTTCTTGATCTTGTCCATCAGCTGGTTCTGCTGGCGGGCCTGCGCGCGTTGGTAGACCTTCGAGCCCGGGCCGTAGACCGTAATCGAGAGCCGCTTGCCCTTGTCGTCAAAGAGCGGGGCGTCGTCGCCGCCGACGAGTTCCACAGTGGACGTGTCGGTTGCAGCGAGCGTAGTAATGTCAAACATGGCGAAATTCCTTTGCTGTAAGGGGCAAGCACAAGCAGGCGACCTGATCCTGTCAGGCAGCCAAACGTTCTTGGAGTGATTGATTTGGCTATCCACCGCACAATTCTCGGCGATTGTCGGTCCGTTAGCCGAAGTTCTTTTTCTCGTAGATCATGGTTATCGCCTGCCCGTCCCAAACGTAGCAGAGATGGCGCTCCTGACGGCAATTGGACAGGAACCGAGGGCGGAATACCGCAGCGCATTCGCCGCCATCATGGCGGACGCTGTCGTAAACGATCCCGTCGGAACCGGTTTCCCTGAGCTCCCGCGCCAATTCTTGCGACATGGCGTAGTGCGTCGGGTGATACCAGGTCGGGTTGCTCGCCTTTGTCCCGCGAATGTCATGGAGGTCAGCGACGAGATCCACTGCATAGACCCGCATATCGAGTTCCTGCGCCGGCTCATCGGTCGCCTCGAGAAAACGGATGCGGTGATGCTTTGTCTCGGCAACCGCGGTTTCGAGGTTCAGACTGGTATAGAACACACCGTAACTGCCATCGGTAAAACGATCCCCATCTGGCTTCAGATGCGTGAAAGCCGCCATGATCGGCGTAGTGCCGGGGCCTGAAACGCGGTCTTCACGCGGCACCAGCGAAATCTCGCCGACTTCGTCGCGAAGACGGTCATTGGTCATCGCCTCGATCTGGAAGACGGCTTCCAGATCATCGGGATCAGCGACCGCATCAAACAGCCCCACCGGCGGAAACCTGCTGGGAACGATCCGATAGCAGGGTAGCCACTCAATCGTGGCAATTGGGAGGTCACTCATCCGCGCTGAGCGTCGATATACTGGCGCACCACATAAAGGTCGGCAACATTGCCCGAGGTCATGCGATCTATAGCCGGACGGCCGCCGAACACACTTGCCTTGTTGGGCTTACGCACCCAGCCGTGAGCGCTTTTGGGAAGCAGGATCTGCAATCCCTTGTAGATGCCCATCACATAGGAAATGCGCTCTAGCGCATCCTTCGGAATTGCCGCGACAGCTCCGCGTTTCCAGGATTGGAAGGTCGAGCGGCTGTCGAGGCCCAGGATGCGCATCTGCTCCTGCTCTTTCAGGCCCCATGCATCGGCAATCCTGAAGAACGTCCTGAGCGCAGGCCCTGTCAGATCCTTGCGATCAGGCTGGCCGGCAGTGGTTGCGGATTGCATACTGGGACTCCTTTCACCCCCATATGTTCACTTTACTCTAAAAATGTCAATCTATATCAGAAAATGAACACTGTCGTTCCGTCAGGGCGCCAGCACCTCGACAATGCCCACGCCGGCAGAATTGGTGGTGAGTTCCAGCGTCACGGTCGCGGTGGTGATCTGGTCGACCGAGCCAACGTTGACCTTGAAGCTCATCACCTGCGCCTGAAAATAGTATTTATCGCCGTTTTGAGTAGTAACAAGGAAGCTGTGATCGGCATCGGACATTGATGCGGATTTAAGCAAAATCTGGCCAGTATCATCGGTATCAAGACCCATTTGGATGGTCATCGTACCCTGATTGAAGCTGCCCTTTTTCTTCACCACACCCCGGCTTCCCACAGGGTTGAAGGTCACGAGATTGAACTCACGGCCAAATTCGCCAAGGTCAGAAACTTCGCCAACCACCGTCATGGTGAGCGCGTTGTAGCCTGTGGGGTCAAAGGTCGCAGGAGAAGATGCCGACACCTTTAACGTGGTACCGGCAGAAGTCCGAACAGTCATAAATCAAGTCCTTATTGAGGGTAGGCTTCAACGCGCCTCGTTGAATGAGACGCGCAAATCTTGGCTTTGCATGTGGATACCGGTCTCCTCGTCGAGGAAATCTGGTCCGGCGGTGTCTGTGTGGACGGTCACGTCAAAGAGCCCGTCGATGGTTGGCATATGGTCGGCAGTAGCCCTGCGGACAGCCGCGAGAATGGCTTTCACTTGGCGGTAAGTCGCCGCCAGCACGGTCACCTGCACGCGCTCGGTCACCCGGCGTTTGGGTCCCGGTGCCGAGATGTTTCGATCGACGCTGCTGACCGACATCAGCGATATCGCCGGCAAGTCCGTGCCCTGGGGCAGCATTCCAGCGGCAATACGCGCTTCAGGAACAAGCGCCGTCACCCTGGTCTCACCTGCAAGGAGAGATCGGACCACAATAACCCCGTTCATTCGTCGTCGACTTCAAGCTTGGGAGCCTTGAGATCGCCAATCTGCACGCGGCGGGCGATGTAGGCGCCCATGGCGTTCACCGCCTCCTCGGCCTTCTGATCAAGAGCCGGGCGCAGAAACGGTTTGGCGGCGTGGCCCGGGTGCATAACCACGGCACCGACGAAGTTCTCGCTAATCTTCAGGCTGCCACGTTTCACCATCTTGTTGATCGAACCGATGCCGACCTTGCGCGGGCCGCGCCTAGTGTCACGCACAGGCTTGTCTGCATCGGAAACCGAGATCAGGTGCGGCGCAACGCCATATTCAATGAACAGACCGAGATAGGAGCCTGTTCCGCGCAGTTTAACGTAGGAGGAGAGCTTACTGCCCTCAACCCGGGTGCCGATGCCGATCGCCTTCTTGAGTTTGCCTGTGCGGACAGGGACATTGGCCTTCGCCTGTTGATGGATCACCTTGGCGCCGGCGCGCAAGCCGCCGCGGATGACGTTGCGTTCTAGGTTCTTGGGCAGTTCATCGAGCAGCCGCAGCAGTTCAGGGCCACCCTTCAGCCTTATGGTCATGGTGCGGCTCCTACGCTGGAGTGTTCCTCCACCATGATTTCCATGGCGTTACGCCGGCCGAGTATGGCCGGCCCAGAGATGATCTGGTGAATGCGGTTATCGATGATAATCCGCATGTCGGCTGCAAGACCCGCTAGATAACGGATGCGAATACGTGCAGGCTTGCGGTCAATCTGGATACTGTCGGCCAGACGCTCGGCCTTTGAAGGCAGAATGTCCCTCACCTCGGCCCAGACACAGGCAAACTGTCCCCAGGTGACATCTTCGGTTCCGTATTGTGGGTCGCGAGCGACCAACTTGCGCTCGATCCGGATCCTTGTGTGGAGCTTCGAGGCTAGATCCATCGGCATTTGAGCTGTCCCAAGAGGCTCTCGAAGGCGAGACAGGGCGCGCCTTCACGGTTTTCAAACATAGAGGCAACTTTGACCAGAATCGCGGCCCGGGCGATCTGGAGATCAGGGGCCGTGTCTGAAAATCCGGCTGACAAGGCGATCTGGATCAGACCGTCTGTGCCAAGCTCTGGCCATGATGTGGCTGAAGCCGGGCGGATGCGGGTAAACCCATTGCGCCGACGAGCGACATAATCACTCTCCGGCAGGACGGTCATGTTGCCGTTTGCCGCGGTGAAGCGGATCTCAGCTACTGTGCAGGGCCGGACCGGCACAGTGACTTCGTCTTCCCAGCCTTCAAGCTGCAATTCGAGGATCTGCTCGCACAGCCTAAGCCCGGTTTGCAACTCAAGCTCAGCCTGAGCTGCATCGAGTTTAGCGCCAAGCAAGAGATCCTCATCCCTTGCATCAAGTCGCAGTTGCTGACGCGCTTCCTCAAGCGTCACCGCTCTGTCTTGTGGCGGAGCGATGACGAGTATCTCGGACATCAACCAGCCTTGTTGCGAATGTTCGCTCCAGATTTGGTCAAGACGGTCTGCGTTTCTTGCTGCTTTGTCTGAGGCGTTGTTTCAGATTTGGATATCGCGCCAAGCTCTGACTTTACCGCTGCCCCAACCACTTCAGTGGCAAGACCCCGCTTGATTAGACTCGCTCCTGCCAATGCGTCGATCTCGAAGGTCTGACCGGTAATAATATTATCTGAACTCACGCTACTTACGTGAATGGTATCGTGTGCCTTTAAAAACATGGGGGCGTACTCCTATAAAATGAAGGGCCAGCCCAAAAGCCGGCCCTCTTTTATCAAATCTTGGTGGCTGCCGTCGCTGCGGCTGCAAAGTCACCCTTCACAAAGGCTTCGGGGCGGTAGACCGCAAGCGCAAGGCGTTCTTCAGCCAACACTGTCACCAAGTTTTTGCGGAAGTTCTGGTCATCTTCGGTCGAAATTTCGACCACTGCGTCCATGCGGTCGAAGATCTGTGCGCCGAGCTGGAAGGCTCCGGTTAGGAACTTGCCCGTTGCCATAGACTGCGTGGAGACAACTGGCTGCCCCCAAAGCGTTGGCGTAAGAGTGCCTTGCGGATTACCCACAATAAACCTGCCCTGGCTATCTTTAAGCAGTTCGATGGCTGCCCAATCTGCTGGATGGAGCACCACGCCAGTTGACATCAGTTCCGAGAGCGCTGTCTGCAACATAGCAAGCCGCAGCACATCAATGCGGGTCACCGTTGCAGGGATCGTGATCGGCGGCGTAAAGGCTGTTGCCTGCGTGTAAATGCCGGCAAGGTCCGTGCCTGTTCCGCTGCCGTTTAGCAGCTGATTTTCTTCAACAAGCGCCAATCCGTAACGAAGCCGTCCGTCAATGTAGGATTGAAGCATTGGCACATCATCAAGGATCTGGCGTGTCGCCAAAACCCAGTGCGCGATCGTCGTGACGTTACTGGTCAGTACATCAAACTTAATGTCCGACTGCGGCTTGGTTGTCCCTGCGGTCTCCGAAAGCGATGCTGCCGCATTGGCATAGCCGGTCTCCTTAACATACTGCACCGAATTGCTAGCAGTCCGCCCTGGCGTCAGCAGGTCGCGCACGGTCAGACGACGCTGGCCTGGTATTAGTATGCCGGGCAGACGGTCGGCCACGATAAGGTCGCCCGCCGAGCCATTAGCGTCAGTGGTAAGCGCCGAGATGATAGCCTTTACCTCTACACTGGCGCGGCCCCGCACTGTGCTATTGCCCAAAAATGCCTTAATCGCGTCATCTGCTACAACCTGTTCGCCGATGGTCTTGAATTGAGGGGCCGTATCTTCGGCTACCCTGCGGGCAAGCTTTTGCTCGACCTCGTCAAGGCGGGCTTTGGCATTGTTAAGCGCGGTCAGTGCTTCATCGGCCAGCTGCTTTGTAGCCACGGATAAATCTTCGCCGCGCTGTGCTTTGCCCAGCGCTTCTTCGGCCAAGGCCTTTACCTTGTCATGTTTGCTATCAAGGTCAGATTTGATCTCGTCGTGTCTTGTTTCCAGCATGGACCGCAATTCTGCCTGCTTGGTATCAAGGCTGGCTTGCACTTCACTGTAGCGGGCATCGAGCACGCCTTTGACTTCGCCGGCAAGCTGCTCGGCGGTTTTTTGATCGCTCATGTAATAGTCCTTATTTGCAGGCTAATATTCAGGCGCGCATTTGCGCCATAAGGGCCGACAGAAAGTCGGAAGTAGTGCTGCCAGACTCACTCTGGAACAGCGGCGTCAGGCCTTTGCCCGCGATTGCGGTGGCCTGACTTTTTGAGAACCCTGCCTCACGCAGGAAATGCTCAAATTCACGAAGCGTTGGCAGGCGCCCATCTTCGAGGATTGATTTTACACTGGTTATGACCGCCCGCTCGTTCATTGGAATGGTAACCAGGCTCACTTCATAAAGTGAAAGTTCGAGCAGTTGACGGGTCTTGCCCACCAGTTGCTCGCGGATAGTCCTATAGCCAATTGATAGCCCGCCAATCGCGCCATCACGGACCAACCCATGAGCCTCTTGGCCAGATTGGGAAGATAGCGAAAGCTGGCCTTTGACGATCAGTCCCTCGCGGCTCTCTACAAATTCAGTCCATACCCCTGCAGGACGGGTTTGATCATGGAACATCAGCATGGGCACAGATTTGCGCCCTTTAAGCGATCGGTTAAGGGCGCCTGGCACAATCACATCGCCGCCAGCATCAATATTGCCGTAACCTGCAGCGATGCCCTCAATGAGGCCGCCGTCAGTAAGGGCCTTAGTATCTAAAGTGAAATCCAGATGGTTCATGGGGTAACTCCATTATCAGTCACAGGCAGTCAAGCAGACGTGCCAGATTGCCCCAATCCAGGGCTGATCTGGTTGATGGGAACATTTTGCATCTGCATCCGCGGCACCTCGCCGCCTTCGACGGGTGCAAGGTTTTCAAGCGCACGAACCTCGTTGATGGTCATCACGCCGTTGCTCAGCATCTGCTGGTAGAAGGAGGCACGTGCGCCGCTGTCTCCGCGCAGCAAGCCTTCTAGGTTAAACTCGATAACGATCCCGGCCCGACGGTCTGCAGGCGATAGAAGCTGTTTAGCAAGCGCCTGCTCGATGCGTTTGAGGCGCCGGCGAAGCGTGAACTTCTGGAACCCCAATGTCTGCTGTTCAAGGCCTGTACCCCAGCTGGTGGTTTTCTCAGTGTGGCCAACCATGAACGGCGGCACGCCAAAAAACCGGCAGACCTCCTCGACCGAAAAGGCTCGGCTCTGCAACATCTGCGCATCTTCCGGGCTAATCGAAAGCTGAACCCAGTCCATGCCTCGGTCGAGCAGCATGGGCCGCCCGGCATTGATGGCGCCTGCAAACTTCTCCTGCAGCAGTTCCTCGGCTTGTTTGCGCTGATCGAGTGTCAGCGTGTCTGCCGTCTTCAGGAGGCCCGAAGGCCGGACTCCGTTTCGGAACGTATCGCCTGAGGCGCGTTCAATGGCTTGGGCCAACCCAAAGGTTTGGCGGCCAAACGACAATGTCGAGAGCCCGCCCAGCGGATTGCCGCCAAATCCGCGGATGTGAAGCATATTTTCCTGGGCAGCGACCAAACGGATACCGTTGTCAGACCATTCATACTGCAGACTGCCGTCACGCAGGCGGCGAACAGTCATTATTTCCGGAGCGATGGGCACGCTGAGCGCTATCACTCGGCCATCGCTGGACCTTATGATCTCGGCATAGGCGTTACCGCCAAGTTCGATACAAGCACAGATGAACTCCCAAAAGTCGACCGCGGTCTGATCAGCGTTCGGGCTGTTATGTAAAATCATGTAAAGCGGATGATCGGTTGCAACCACCCTCGCGCCGCCCCGGGTTCGGTAGACCATGAGCGGTAGCGAAGCGATCGTGCCCGCAAGCAGGTTGACGCAGGCCCAAGCTGAAGCGAGGCCCAACACCGAGGCGGTGGATACCACTTCGCCAGTAGTAGTCATGCGGCCACCGACTGCCTGGGTAAGGCGCGGATCGGTAAGCCCTATCGAGCGGGCGACGTATCCGAGCGCCTTTTGAAATAGGTTCATGCGTGCAGGCTCTTTAGCCAGTCATCGATCGAGCCGGAGGTGTCGCCTGCCATTGCTGCCCCCACTGCCATACACAGCGCCACAGCTGCGTCGATCTTGTTGATAGCCCGCTGCTTGGAAAGCCACTTGTTGTCCCAGCGATCGGTCTCAGTGACTGCGGACATCATTGCCGATATCAGCACCGGATTGCGCTTGAGGCGGATCCGACCTTCAAGGATCAGTTCTTCTAGATGCCGCAGTGAGCCTGGCATCCATAGTCCTTCGCTCATCCCGTCCTGTGGTTTACCGCGCTTGGTGCCGCCTTGCGGGTGCTCGATGAAATTGACCGACAGCCCGAGTTCGCTGACTTCCTCTTCAAACCGTCGGAAGGCGTAACGGTCGTAGGCCACGGTCTCGACGCGATAATCACTGTCCAGTTCAGCCAGCGCCTGCGCCACTTGCCGCAAGCTGATGTTCTCGCCTTGGGGCGCATTCAGAAATCCGCCAGCGACCCATAAGTCATAGGGCTGCTTGTCACGCAGCACCCGCGCCGACAGCGTATCGCCCGGCGTCCAGACCTCGACCCAAGCATCAAAACACGGCTTGCCATCCTTTTCGCCATTGCGCTGGACGCCGGCCAGTGCAGTCAAATCCCGGTTCTGGCTGAGGTCCAATCCAAGCCAGACTGGTTGTCCCCCTTTAGGATCGAACTCGGCCAGCAATGGTTCCAGCGTCGAACGCGCCATCCAGGCGGTTTCGGCATCGGTCCAGATGCAAAAGTGAAGCCGCAAGATCCCGTTCAATTGGCCCGGGATGGCTTTAGCCTGGGCCACAACTTCGGAGAGATACTGCTCGGTGATCGTCACGCCCAAGAGCGGGTTAGCCTTGATCCAGCAACTGGGATCAGTCAGCGGATCGTCGTCCTCATCGAGCGCGCAGACATAGCTGAACGTCGTGTCGTCGATGACTTGGCCGAGGTAAGTCGGGTCCAGCACCGCATCGGGATTGCCCGCAGCCACACGGACCCCGTGTTCGTGTTCCTCCCAGGCGACTGAATTTCGGTTTGACCCTGAATTGGTAATCATGAACAGCAGCGGATCGCGGCGGAACTTGAAACCGCGCTCCAGCATTTCGATAATCGAGCGGTCCGGTAGCTCGTGGACCTCGTCCGCTAATACAAAGTAAGGTCGAGGGCCTGACCCTGTCTTGCCCGTATCGCGCGACACCGGGCGAAAGAAACTGCCCGACGGCAAATGCGCGATGTTGAACTCGCGGCCCGGACCGCCGGAGAACTCCAACCGACGGGCAAGCGCTGGGGATTGCCGCACCATCTTTACCGCGTCACGGAACAGGATGTTGGCCTGCTCCTTTTTGGCGGCCGCCGCATAGATCTGAGCGCCCGCCTCCTTGCAGGCTGTCATCCCATAAACGCCAATGCCACCGGCAATCGGCGACTTGCCGTTGCCTTTGCCTTGTTCGATGTAAGCCCGGCGAAACCGGCGTCTGCCATCCTTGCGCTTCCAGCCAAATAGCGAGCCAATAATGAAGGCCTGGCTTGGTTCCAGCTGGAAAGGCTGGCCCTCGAACTGGCCTTCGGAAAGCTTCAGTACCTCCTCGAAAAAGGCAAAGGCATGATTGGCGGCCGTCTGGTCGAACCAGACGCCATCCCTGCGCTTCAGGTCCGCGATGTGTCGTCGGCAAGAGTTGCGAACATGCGGCCCGGCTGTAGTCTTGCCTGACACGACAGAATCTGCATAAGCCAGCGTGCGATCAGGCGAAGAAGCGGTCGGCGGGGTCTCCCCCATCTTCTGGCGGCGCGGCCGCGATCCTGCTCCTGGCACTGGGCGTCATCCCGAATTCTGCAGCGTAGCGCATCATGTCCGCGGCTGCCTTGTTGGCGGTGCCAACCAGAGGGTTCTGGATCGCGTTGCCGTTGGTAGTCTTAATCATGAGGCCGCCGGTTAATTGGTCCTTCTGCGCCATCTTCGCGATAGCGTGCTCGGCCTGAACCCACCGGCCATAGGCCTGCGCGTAAGCAGCCAGGGCCGACCGGTCGATCTCAGAAAGAATGCCGAGGTTAAAGAGATCCGTTGCAACCCGATTCCATTCCTCGACCGCATCGGTAGTAAGGTGGACCGGCGGTGCAGGTATCAATGCTCTGGGCTTAGCCTCCTTGCTGTTCAGCTTGCGCTTCCCAGGATTCCCAGTGACGAGCTTTAGATGGGTTGGCTTTGGTTTTGTTCCAGGCTTCACTGCCAAGCTCCTGTCTCTCGCACACTTGCCCGCACGTCAAACAAGCTTTGACATGTAAAATTATTTCCAAGACGAGACTTTATGTATTTTGAAGTCTTCGCCATAAGGGCTCCAGGTATTTTGGCGCCGGCCTGAGCGGCTTAGACTATTGCGCAATCACCGGACACAGATGCAGTTTCGTTGCCGGCAATTTCGTTGAACGTTCGGCCATCAGCTTCATGGACCGCGTTCTTTCTCGTAAAATCCTGCCAACGTTTAACAATGACATCTGCATATTTGGGGTCCAGCTCCATCAACCGGCATCGCCTGCCCTGCTGTTCACAAGCGATCAACGTTGAGCCCGAGCCTCCAAATAGATCGACCACCAAAGCGCCGCGAGCAGAAGAGTTCAATAGCGCGCGTTCAATCAATTGTGTCGGTTTCGTGGTCGGATGCAGGTCAGAGACCCTCGGCCTAGGAATGTTCCAGATGTCAGACTGCTTGCGGTCCGGCACATGCATGATCCGCGGTCCGTCTTCGTTCCATCCATACCACAAGGGTTCGTACTGCGTGTGATAGTCCTTGCGGGAGAGAACGAGTGCGTCCTTCACCCAGATGATCGTCGACGACCAATGAAATTTCGCTTCGCGCAGACCCTTGTCTATTGCGGGCCATTCCTGAGCGCTCATGACAACGTAAGCGAGCGCGCCAGGTTTCGTAACGACATAGAATGAGGCACAAAACCCGCTTACAAATTCGCACCACTTGGCTTCGTCCATATGATCGTTCAGGATTTTACGGGGTTTATATCCTTGCGCATTGCCTGCTTTGACCGCGCCATAATTTACATTCCAAGGTGGATCGGTGAACAACATATCACCAAGCTCACCCTGCATCAGTTTGTCGACATCAGTCTGGACAGTGCTATCGCCGCATACAAGACGATGATCGCCCATAATCCAAACATCACCCGGCACTGAAACAGGCGTCTGCGGCAAATCAGGGACGGTGTCGGGATCAGTCAAACCTTCACTACTTTGGGCTAGTAACCCTTGCAGTTCATTGTCCGAAAAACCCGTCAGCATTAGGTCGAAGTCGAGGCCTTGCAGATCCTCCAATTCGACCGCCAAGAGTTCAAGATCCCAACCAGCGTTCAATGCCAACTTATTGTCGGCTATCACATAAGCCTTCTTCTGGGCCTCGCTCCAACCTTTAGCTACCATCACCGGAATCTCGGCAAGGCCCAGTTTACGGGCGGCCAGCACCCTGCCGTGGCCAGCGATCAGCCCGCCGTCCTCATCCATTAGAACCGGCACCGTCCAGCCCCATTCACGGATCGAGGCGGCAATCTGTGCCACCTGCTCTTCGCTGTGAGTGCGGGCGTTGCGGGCATAGGGCACGAGTGCCGAGACGCTTCTGCGCTCGACCTGATCAGCTGGCCATTGTGTCATGCCGTCTCCGGGGGGGGTGCATTGAATGGGTAGACAAAGTTATCAAATATGTTAACACGCCAACATGTGGACGATCCTCTACTACAACGATCGCGTGAGGCGGGAGATCGAGGAGGGGCCTGTCGGCATCTATGCCGACTACCTCCGCCTCGTTGAATGGCTGGAGGAAGATGGCCTCGATCTTCGAATGCCAAATTCGCGGGCCATGAGCGGAGGATTGTTCGAACTACGGTGCAAGGGACCAGAAGGGATCGGCCGCGTGTTCTACTGTACGCAAGTCGGTCGTGAGCTGGTTATCTTGCATAGCATACTGAAAAAGAGCCAGGCGACGCCCGATAAGGACCTCAAGCTGGCTCGCAAGCGGTTGAAGGAGGTGCAGTCATGAGTGTTCAAGGTTTTAAGCCTGTCCGTCACGATGGGAAAAAGGCTCTGGAAAAGGCGATGCAACGTCCTGGCTTCAAAGATGCCTGGGAAGCGAGCGCCGATGAATATGCCGCGCTGCGGTCTCTCCTTGAGGCGCGGAAACAATCGGGTCTGACCCAGGACGAAATTGCGGTCCGAATGGGAACTTCCAAGAGTGCTGTGTCGCGCCTGGAAAGCTCGATGCGCGATCCTAAACACTCGCCAACATTCGAGACGATCCGCCGCTATGCCAAGGCTTGCGGCAAGCGCGTCGAACTCCAGCTGGTTTAGATTTGACCCCCGGTCGCTAACTCGCGGTTGCGCGTTTTTTGGACCATGCGCGGTTTCCCCCGCCAAAGGCCCTAAGTTTTATCCCACCCCTTCCCCATGAAACACGTTGTGCAAATCATTAGTAAGCGATTTAATAGGCTCTAAAGTTGGGAGTGGACACATGGAATTCCTGAAGAGCGCGATAGAGAATCTACACAAAATTCCACTTTGGCTCTTCCTAGGCCTAACGTGCTTTGGTTTGATCACCCTTTATGGGCCTGCCGTTCCGGGATTAAATCTTGCAGCTGCCAAAACCTCCCTTTGGATAGGTCCGGCAACCTTATTATGCGGCGTTCTATCTACTGCGAAGATGCTCAGCTTATGCCTTTCCATGCTGCAAGCAGCTTTCTTCAGGGCTGAAGCAAAGTCCGCGGTTATCTCAGTCAATGAGCGGCTAAACACCGCCTTTTGGTGCTCTTCCCAGCAGCCTGACGGCACCCCTTCGGTCCAAATCAATTTGAACGTCAAAATTCACAATACCTCAAATAGGTATCTCGAGTTCACAGGCGCATCGTTAACCAGACCATGTCTTTGGAGTTGGAAAGCATCATCGGATTCGACGCTACTCATAAAAAACTCAGCAACCGGCCTATATTCTCAAAACGAGGTTATTTACCCTCAAGACACCGTCGAGTGCACTTTGCACGCCATGATTTTTGGCAGATCATTCAGAACAAAACGCCGGCTGAATGTGACATTCCGTGTCCAAGACAATAGCGGAAGTACCTATAAAGTCAGGTCTAGGCTCTTCTTCGTAGGCTGATCAATCCGAAAACGGCCAACCGTCGGATCCCACGGCGACCGTCCTGCGATGGCCGAATTGCGCAGCGGTGTGCCGAGCGTGGCACCCGGCGCAGAGGCAGCGGATGTTGCTGTCGTCGTCCGATCCGCCGTGGGCCAGCGGCACGATGTGGTCTGGCACTGTCGCCTCCCGGATAATCCCCTTGGCGGCGCAATCGCGGCAAAGTGGCTCTACCCTTAGTCGACGAACGCGCTGAGCGACACCCGCTCGACCTCGGAGACGCCCTATGCTAACGCGCCCGATTATGTCTGATCGCCGTTTTATCACTAACGAAGCTTGCCCAAAACTGATTGATGATACGGGAGCGATCTGCGGCGAGCCTTCCAACATCATTGAGCAGCGGACCGACCCAACCACAGGTTTGATCAATGCCGTGTCCGAATGCCGAGCTGGGCACCAATGTGCTGCATCGATCGATCCTGAAACCTACCAGATCTACAACCGGCGCTGGATCAGCTAGAACGAAACAGCGCCCGAAGGCCTGTAGGCTCCGGGCGCAGTTGTTAATTCTCGAATTTCGGAACACTATGCCAAATGCATAGCCCCGTCAACATAAAATTAAACAATATATCAATTAAATCAGTTTGTTAGCTATCTTGGTAGGCGAGCGAATCTGGTCACAAACTGCCCTATCACAATCGGAATAGTCGGCACAATGCATCCAAACCATGGCACAATTGGCGCATGTCTGCTGGACCCCAATGCAGCGCATCGGCGTCGTGGCAAACCGCCGCATGAACCAAAACGCTTGGCTTGCGTCCAGTAATGCCCGGCGCATCGCTATCAGCTGCCTTCAGTACCAAAATAGCAGCTGCTGCCTGTTTGCGAACCTTTGCAACCAATTCAGGATCAGGGTCAGGAGCCCCGCCGCCAAAGATACCCTCGTTGATTAAGATCCCTGTCACCGAGCGCGGCTGGTCCATGGGGAGACCCATGATAGCCCTGTTACGCGCTATAATCTCCCCGTAATTCTCACCAGCGGCATATTGATCCGCCGAAATATACCCCGCAAATGCAAGGCGGCCAAGCGCCGAACCAAGCCGCTCATCCTTGGCCTGCGCCGCTGATACGCCGTAATGACGCCGGCGGGCTTCGAGTGCGGTCGCCATCACATCCTTCCTGTTTTCTGCGCGCGACCGCTTACCGCATGGCAAGCGCTTGCCAGCCTTGCGCTTACGCCCGCGTGCCATCCAAACCTCCATAAAGCCGTTCACCAATCGCACGGATGGCTTCACGTTCCAGCGGGGTTAGCCGCTTGTCGCAGACCGAGACGGCAAGGATGCCGCTTCGCCAGCCATCGCGTTTGAGTTCTTCGCCGTCACGCTGCCGGGCGCTGTTATAGATCCGAGAGGTAAAACTCATGAGCGCACCTCCCGCAGCAGTGCGGCATAGCCGATGACATCAACCACGCTGTCGACGTGACCCGGATCGAAGGCGAGCCGCACCAGCTTTAGGTCAATCATGCACAGCGCAACCTTGGCCGGTGACACTGGCGTGCCCAAGGTGATCGACCAGCGATCGGCGATCGCTTGGAACTGCTCGGCAGGATCTCCGTAATCATCGCGGCGCTCTTCGAGAACCTTTGCGGCATGGCCAAGGATAGACCAACTGCTCATTGCACACCTCCCTTGGTCTCGGTGGCCCAGAGCATGATAGCTATCGCGTCTGCTTCGCTGTCATCCACAGGCGCAAAGCCGCGCTGCCGCACCGCGTCGATCACCGCCGCCTTATCGGCGTTGCCTTTGCCGGTAATGAACCGCTTGATCGTTCCTACGGGAACGCCCTGATATGCGATCAGATGCTCTTCGCAATATGAGGTCAGGACCGCCTGCAGGCCGCCATAAACATGGGCAGCGTCGGTGCCTACATGGCGGCGAACCTCTTCGTAATAAATTGCTTCAATGGGACCTGCATCGCTATCGAGTTGCTCCAGCCAGCGCCGAAATCGCACAAAGCGCATTCCGCCGCCATCGAAGCGGGAGGGCTTGAACGATACGGTGCCGCTACTGATAAAATCACCCCTGCCCCGCAGCGCCCAGCCTGTACTGGTGCCAAGGTCAAGAGCAACAAGGGAACCACAGGCTAAAGTGGTTGCCTTTGCCTTAGGGGTTGCACTGCAAGGCGGCACAGGCAAGGTCAGTATATCCATGAATATTCTCCATTTCGGGGTTGATTTGTGGTGCGGACGGCGATGGTTTTGTGCTTGGCGGTACGGACCCCCGTCGTCCGGTCTTAAGGGTGAGAGTATCAAGGCATGGCAGCCTCCTCGGGTAAGGCCGGCGTCAGAACGGCCGATATCAAAACGGAATGTCCGAAAGTTCATCGTTGAGTTCATCGATGGCGACCTTCGATGGCCGGACACTCACCACCTGTGCTCCAGGAAATGCCTCCTTGGCTGAAGCAATCATGGGATGGCACCGGATTACATTGGCGATCTCGTCGAGCGACCAGACTTGCGCTTTGCGCCCATGACACTGGGCTCTGCCGGTATCCCGCAGATCGCGTACCAAAATGACGAGACCTTGCTCTGTCTCAAACTCCCACTGGTCGACCGGCAGGGGCTCACCCTTTATTTCACGAGCAAGTCCATCAAGCTTGTCATACGCCCGCAGCATGGCATCGCCGTGCTGACGGATAAGGCACAGATCGAACGCCCACACAGCAGCGTTAAAAAGTTTTTGCTGTGTGTGAAAGCGCTCGGCCCACGCAAAAGGCACAAGCATCGGCAACCGGCCAATGCCCCAGCACTGGTCCATTTCACGACCGCGCTGGTCGACGCAGTTGATGATGACCTGCATATCGCTGATCCGACTATGACGGGTAGGTGTTGCGCCCTTCATGGCAGCCTCCTTTCTCTGTTAAAATTAAGGCAGACGATGCGCCTGAAGCGCAGTCGGAAGCCCTTAGGGGGTATGGGGGGGAAGCGACTGCGCGTTCCGACAGCTTGCGACCGTGCTTCCGACGCCTTCCGACTGGCTTGCGACTGACGCAAATCCGTGCTTCCGACAGCTTGCGACAACGAGGTTTTATAGCTCATTGGACAGGCTCCAGATACTTCACGACCCTGAGCCCTGTGGCCTTGCCGTGGAATTTTCCAGCCTCTGTGACGAGGTAGCCATGCTGCTGCCACTTGCTAATAGAGGTCTCTGCCTCGCGCTTGCTTACCCCATATTTTTCAGAAATAAGGTCGACCGCAAACCGGCCCTTGCGCCTTGCATGCGGAAATACAGACCAAGGTGATCCTGCACGCCAAGCTTCGTCAATCGCTTGGAATATCTCACGGATATGGTGCCAACTTAGGCGCTTGTCGTCCAACGGAGTTACACCTGCGCCTAGCACTGGCACGAGCGTATTTTGCTCAGGACCAAGTCCGACTGTCAGGTCAACAACCTTCATCGTAAAATGCAGATCATTGAGTTCTTCGCCGTCCTTCTGCTTTTCAACACAGAGCGTCGTGATATCTTCCTCTTTGGCGACCCGGATCGAGGTATCGCAGCCACCCAAAAGCACAGTCGAGCCGCGCATGCCGCGGTCTAGTTCCTTGCCCGAATGGTGGACCCCGATCACGCTGCCAGAGCAATGCTGCTGAAGGTCGGCGCAGCCGTCGATAAACAGCGACATGGCTTCCTGGCTGTTCTCATTTTCGCCCGGGATCGAGCGCGACACGGTATCGATCACAACCAACCCGATGGCAAAATCGACCTCGGCGCGCACTTGGTCGATTGTTCGCTTCAGCTTCCCAATGCTGGCAGGATCAAGCATACGGACGGCAAGAGGTAGCAGCTTAAACGGCGCATCGACGCGGTCTAACCTATGCTCGCGGCGCCAGCCCTTGATCCGCTGACCAATGCCGTATTTGCCTTCGCCAGCGATGTAGAGAACGCCGGTCTGCTTGGTCGGCTTTCCATGCCAGCCAAGACCATATGCAACCCGCAGCACCATATCGAGCGCGATAAACGTCTTATGCTCGCCTGGCCGGCCATAGATCAGCACCAGGCCGTGCGCTGGGATCAGGCCATCGATCCGCCAGCTTGGTGGCGGCATGTTGTCGATCTCATCAAGGCTCAAGGTTTCAAAGACGTCAGGGGTGCTAACAATATCACTGGCTGCACTGCCTGCATCCAGATGTGTCCTGACCGCATCTTTGCCTGACAGCGCAGCCATATCGTTAAAATCTGTCCCGTCGGCCCCTTGCCTGAAAATCGGAAAGACCGCATCGCAGCGCAAGATGCGCGCGGCTTGGACCGCTGCATCACGGCCGACATTATTAGGCTTGCCCCGGTCATCGTCACCGGCGACCAGCCAACGGGACTTGGGATAGGCTGACGCAAGTTGCTCAGCGACTTTGGCTAGGTTGCCGGCATTGAAGGTGACGATGACGCTGCGGCCGGTGGCTTCATGTAAGGAAGCGCCAGTGGCGAAGCCTTCACAAACTAAGACCGGCGCGGCTGCCGCTGTGACCGGCGGTCCGATGATGAACATCGCGCCTGCCACCGGAAGATCGGCTTCAAATAGCTTGTGGCCGGCAGGATCAATCGACTGCAAAGATTTAAGTACGCCATCGGTATCGAACAGCGGCACCAGGATGTGCTCACGATCGAGCCGCGTACCATTGGGGCAAATGCCTTTGGCTGTCAGATAGGGATGGGATGAATAGCCCGGATCCGCCGCTGCCCAGCGTAGACGCATTTGCTCAGCGGCGGTCTTTCGGCGCGCGGCCTGCTCTGCCTCAAAACGTGCCTGCCTCTCCTTGAGTGCATTGACGCGAGCTTCGGACAGGACGGGCATCATTCCGCCCGTTAGGTGCTCGGCTGCGGCCCCTAAATCGAGACCAACCTTGGATTCCAAAAAATCGAAGATATCGCCATTTGCCCCGCAACCAAAGCAATTATATCGTTGGTCCTGCGGATACACAGTAAACGACGGCGTGCGCTCTGTATGAAACGGGCACAGGCCGACAAGCGTCTGGCCGCGGTGCTTAAGCACAAGATGCCGGCGGATTTCATCGGCCAGCGGGAACTGGTCCTTAATCGCGTCGATATCGATGCTGCCGGTTTCAATGCGACGCGCCATGGCGGCAAGGACTACTTTCTAAACAAGGGGGACAGATTGAGATCCAAGTAAGATCGGACTTGGGTGACGCCGGGCTACACAGCAGCCCGGCATTCACCTGATCAGAACAAAGGGGCGCCTGCTTGCGCTGAAGTCGCTGCGACTGGCGTCACAGGAGGCGGAATGTGCCCCGTCGGCGCCGTTGCTGCAGGCAGCGTTGCAGCTACCGCAGGTGGAGCGTTGGCGATCAGGCCTGGATCCCCGAACGCGGTTGGCCTGTCGGTCCAGCCCACGATTTCAAACTGCGGCTGGTAGTTTGTGCCGTGCTTATTGGTGACCGGCGTGACCCCGACGCAGCGCACAACTGGAAGCTTACCCAAGGCGGCTTCAGGCGCAGAAGTCCAAGCGTCATAAAGACTATTCATTGCATCGATGACGATGCTTGCAGTCGATGAGAATTCACGCACCCCAAGCAGGTTTTTCTCGCTGAACAGATCAAGGACAAAGCCGCGCTTGAAGTCTTGGCCAGGATTGCCAGCTGTCGCCGTAAACGAGGAATCCATAACCTTTTCAGGCGCGACGCCTGCAGCAAACTTAAACCAGCCAGTTTTAAGGCCAGGCATATCGAACACCGCCGTCATATCGGCGACCTCGAACTGCGGTTCGTCCTGGCCGTCACGCTTGGTGTACCAGCGCCCTGCTTTAGCGTTGAACGAAATGAATACCTTAAAATCTCCGCCAGCAGACGGAATTGTCATAAAACCCATAATCCTATTTCCTCTTTATTTTGGTTGCCGCTTACTGGCCTGCGACAGGGCCTTCAGGAGCCAAGCCCCAGATCTGTTCGGCGGCCGTGCGGGCCCCGGGATCGTTCCAATAAAAACTATCAAAGTCAGGGGAGAGCGAACGGGTCAGCACTTCGCCATCAGCAGATAGCGACAAGAAGCGCTCGATCGATTGCGCTATGCTAACCACGCGGCTTAAGTGACTACGCGGGTCCTCCAGTTTATAGACGCCCACCTTTTGCGGGGTAACATATGCAAAACGGATCTCGGCGTTGCCATGCGCCGCTTGGTATATTGCACCCTGCCGTGCATGCGGATCTGATATCTTGGAAGATAGGCGAGCCTGCGTTTTTAGATCAACAATGATGCCGTGATCCGGAAACCAAAAATCAAGCCACCCGATGAATGGAACCGGCACCCCTGCGAGTGTCACTTCAATGCGGTGCTGGCGGTTGTCATCTGCTGCAGCCGGAACGCCATATTGGCGCAGTTCAGCTAACCCAATGGCAACAGCCGGAGCCACAGCGCTTCGTTCTTTGTCTACGCCTGGATGGCTAGACAAAGCGGTCAACTGATTAAACCTTGAGACGGCGGCTTCCTGACATGCATCAACCGAAGCATTGTGGTCAAATAGCCCCATCTCAACGCCAACCTCAATGGAGGTCCCGCGATGCGCTGAAGGGCCAACGCCTGTTTTGCGGCCCATCAGTTTTTGCATCGCCCACATTGCTGGTTGCGCGACAAACAAGTTAATCGACGAGGCCGACAGATGGTCAAGGCCATGACGTTCAAAGGCATTTGCCATCATGCCACCTGCGACAGTTCGATGTCGGCGAGCGGATTACCCGCACCAGGGGCTCTGGGCCGAGCTATAGCAATGTAGCTATAGCAATCAGGTCCAAGGCGTTCTTGGACAAGATGCACGCAGCCTTTATCGCAAGCCCAGCGCACCCGCTCGGACAAACGCTCGAGTATCTTGCGCTCCTTATCGCCAAAGCGGCGCTTAGGGCCTATGTCTATGTCCTTAGCAAGGAAACCGCGGTGATATTCATAACGGTCCCCACCTGCGGCATTTGCCAACCAGGCACAAAAAAGTAGTTCGTGCCCAACCGTACGTCGGACATTTGTTCTTGATATGTTCTGCATTATACTTTGCCTTGTAGTTGGTTGGATGAGCGATGAGACAAGCGGCCTCGGACAGGCTTTTCGTAAGATTCCATGAATGTGCGGATCCGGGTTTCGGTATCTGGCCAAAGCCTTCGACCAGCGCGCAGTTGGCGCACAAGCTTCCAGTCATTGGCGGCTTTGCGACCAAAGTAGCTCTCGGCCATTTTGTTGGTTTTGATGAACGAATCAATTTCTAAGATTATGGGATGTGTCATACATTCCTTATTCCGATATCAATCCAACATCGCAAGTAGGGTGTCATCCCACAATTAAGATTGCGGGAACCATCCCACAATGTTACCCACAACTTATGACTCAACCCTCAGCCTTCAACATCGCTTTCCTTAAAAACATTTTGGAAGTTGCAACCGCGCCAGATGCCTTGTGGAACTCGCGCTCGCTTTCGCTCGCTGCCACTGGGGGCAAGAACGCCTACCTTGTCCGCGACATCATAAAGGGCAAGAGCATTAACCCGACGCTTGATACGCTGGTGGGTCTTGCCAAGGCTCTGGAAATGGACATCTCACAGATGATCCCTGCAGGTGCCTCGGTCATGCAGCGAACAGGCGGGCGCCAAGCCTATGATACCCTTACTGTAGTTGGCGCTGTTGCAGCAGGCGTCTGGCGCGAGCAGACCGATTGGGGCCCTGAAGACTGCTATACCATTGAGGTTGGGCCCAATCTTTATCCCGGTAGTGAACGACTAGCACTTCGCATGGAAGGCTTCTCGATGGATAAGATTATTCCGCCTGGTTCAGACCTTGAATGCCTGCGGGTTGCTTATGGCTATGTCGAACCGCAACCTGGCGACATCGTCATCGTCCAGCGAAATCGGCACGATCTACAAGAGCTCACCTGCAAGCGGCTTGACCATGATGGACAGAATTTTGTTTTGCGCGCTGAGTCTTCGCGAGCAGAGTTTCAGGAACCCATCGTCATTGGTCGGCCAGATGAAAATCACGTCGGCGACAATGATACTACGATCATCGCAATTGTCTTGCGGGCGCACCAGAGTCTTTACCGCCGCGGACGGTGATACAACCCTTTGTCAAGAGGGTATATAATCAGAGACTGTTTGTAGTGGGATACATCCAACGTTATTCTTGAGGCAGAAGCAGGAAAACCCGAAGTACGGGCTCCTGTATGCACCTTATCAAGGATATATCGATGCAGACCACCGCTGCCCATTGTAACGGCCTTTGCCCTACCCTGATGACCCCTGAAGCTAGGATCTGCGAGTTGGGCCAGATCATTGCAACTAGCGTGCTGCGGATGCGCGAACAGTCCAGTCATTTATCTGCTGCACATGCAGATAGTTCACTTGGCTCTCCTGCCTACAAGAGCGTTAGCCATTCCAGGCACGAAGCCTGCAGTGGAGAACGATAATGCAAGATAATGACGATCCGCAGGTGCTAGCAAGGCTGGCATCGTTAAAACAAATGTCTGTGACTGAGCTAAAAACCCAGTGGCAGGCTCTCATTGGCAGCGAGGCACCCAACAACAGCCGCTCGTTCTTAGAACTGCGGATTGCCTATCGCATCCAGGAGCTGACCTATGGCGGTCCATCCAAGCCAGTCGTCCGGCTACTCGATTCCTTGGCCGACGAGGTAGACGGTAAGAAGGTGCGCAGGTCAGTTATCAGCGATCCGCGCAACCCTGTCATTGGCACAAGGCTGGTTCGTGAATGGGATGGCGCAGAGCATATCATTACCGTGCTGCGAGATGGCTTTGATTGGCAGGGCCGCCGTTATAAATCGCTCTCGGCGATTGCGCGCAATATTACCGGCACACAGTGGAACGGCTACCGCTTCTTTGGCCTTCGAGCAAACAAGAGGACTGCAGCATGAAGGAGGCAGCACCCCCTCGCCGCCTGCGCTGCGCTATCTATACCCGCAAAAGCTCCGAAGAGGGGTTGGACATGGCGTTCAACAGTCTCGATGCCCAGCGGGAATCCTGCGAGGCCTATATCGCCAGCCAGCGTGCCGAAGGGTGGCTATGTATGCGCGAGCATTATGATGACGGCGGGTTCTCAGGAGGGACACTGGATCGTCCGGGGCTCAAGATGCTGCTTGAGGATATCGAGGCTGGGCTGGTTGATGTCGTGGTGGTCTACAAAATTGATCGCCTGTCACGCTCCCTGATGGACTTCTCGCGGCTGGTGGAGGTGTTCGACAAGCACGGTGTCACGTTCATCTCCATCACCCAGTCGTTTAACACCACAACCTCCATGGGCCGTTTAACGCTCAACATCCTGCTGTCGTTCGCCCAGTTCGAGCGCGAGGTCACCGGCGAACGCATTCGTGACAAGTTTGCGGCCTCCCGCGCAAAAGGAATGTGGATGGGCGGTTTTGTGCCAATGGGTTACGATGTCGAAGGCCGAAAGCTTATCATCAACGAAGCTGAGGCAGACAGGGTCCGTAAGATGTTCCAGCGGTTTGTTAAGCTTGGATCAGCGACGCTGCTGACCCGAGAACTGGTAGCGGCAGGTTCGATCAACAAGCGCGGTAAGCCGATCGACAAGGGGTTCTTGTACAAACTGTTCCGCAACCGGCTCTACCTCGGCGAGGCAGTCCACAAGGGCACCAGTTATCCGGGCGAGCATCAGGCCATCATTACGCATGAACTGTGGGATCAGGTCCACGCCATCTTGCAGGAGAGCCCCCGGCAGCGCGCGGCGAACACCCGAACCCAGACGCCAGCGTTACTCAAGGGGCTGATCTTTACTGCAAGCGGCGTGGCCATGACACCAACCGCCACCAAGAAAGGCAGCCGCCATTATCGCTATTACACTTCAATGGACGCGATCCGGAACCGGGCGGGCGAAGGTACTGCTGGGTTTGTCCGGCTGAACGCCGGAATGGTAGAGGGTGCGGTCATCCAGCACATCCGAGACCTGCTGCGCGCCCCGGAAATTGCGGCGCGCGCAGTGGAGGCAGCGCGCCGAAGTGACCCCGACATAGACGTGCACGATGTTGTCACCGCGCTGGCCGGGTTCGATGGACTTTGGGAAGCTCTGTTTCCGGCCGAGCAGGCGCGCATCGCCCGATTACTGATTGAGCGGGTCACAGTCAGCGCCGATGGCCTCGCGGTCGATCTGCGCACCGATGGCCTTGGATCGGTCATTCGCGAAATGATAGCGCCCGAACGGAGACAAGCAGCATGAACGCACCTGTCACCACGCGGGTGTTCATCCCGCTCACCATCCGCAAGCCCAACGGGCGGCCCAAGATCATGCCGCCAGTCGATATGGTGCCAGACACCGGCGGGGTGGCCCCGCACATCCTGAAGGCAATCGCCAAAGCGTGGGGTTGGAGACGGAAACTTGAAACGGGTGCTGCTGCGACCCTTTCCGATATCGCTGAAGCCGAGGGCGTATCGGACCGCTATGTTGGGCCAATGCTGAGGTTGGCCTATCTGTCACCAGCCGTGCTGGAGAAACTACTAGTTGCACGCGTATCACCTGAGGTTTCGATTAAGGAACTGGGGATGGTATCGGAATTACCGTGGGCCGAGCAAGAAAAGTCGACATTTGGGGTAGCTTGAACGGTCGGGAGTAAGGCCAACCTCAGGGGTTGGTCTTAGCATGCATTTCCGGCACACTGCATCAATGATCGGTATTATCTCCCCGGAAGCAGAAAACCTAGCAGTTGAGATCTCGCCGCTTTTGAGGGCTGCGCTACTGACCCTCGAATATATGGAGGTCAACGGCTCTATAGGCCTGACGCCATCAAAGGCCCTGAAACGCTACTTTGTGGAATGGGCAGCGGAATCCTTCGCTTGGCCGGAATACACCGCCGCGGACCTCTACTCCTTTAACAAGGTACTCAATGAAGACGACTTCCCACCTTTGGTAGTGCTGCACGATCTGCTCGTTGGGCTGAAACTGGCACGCCACCAAAAAGGTGTGATGCAAATATCGAAGTGGGGAACGAAAGTCAGGCACCACCCAGGTACCGTCTTAGCCATTTTAGCCGAGCACCTCATGCATGGCTACGACCACAGCCAGCATAGCCGCTTTGATGACACCATCGTCGGCAACTGGGATATCTTCATCAACGTAATCAACGTGGAAGTCCATGCGGGATGTAGCGACGATCACCTTTGTCAGGCGCTATTCGGCAGTAACGCCAACGAAGGCAGCCTTGGGCACAGCCGGGTCAGATCCGCATTCTACATCCAAGTCTTGCGGCCGCTCCTATGGCTAGGGCTTTTGCAGGAGCACGTGGTGGGAGAAGGCCTCAATCGAGAGCGGATGTTCACCAAGACGCCGCTTTGGTCCTTGGCATTGAAGTTGGAAACGGATCGGCAAGTGCCGGATCTGGTTGTTAATTGAAATGACATCCGCAATGGACCCTGCCGATCCTGAACTGCCCGACGCTGCCGTCGAACACATTAGCCAGATGCTAAAGCTAGCTACGAGCAAGCATCAAGAGGCCATGGCCTTGCTTGGCACGCTCGACCCAAACGCGCTACCCCGGCTGCATGAAGTGCTCCGGCTGCTAGAAGAGGTTGAGCTACTTGCAGTTGATGCTGCGACCTACGTGGAAGCTGACGTCATGAAAGCCGCCATCAAGGATCTCCACCTCCAACAAGCCACCGTTCAAAATGCGATTGGCCAAATACAGGCAATGAAGGCGCGGTCGCCCTGGGCGACGCCTTGGCCCTGGTTTACGTTAATTGTTTTGGCGCTACTGATTACTCAGGCGATAGCGTGAAGGCAGCTTTTAAGACCGAAGCCTGAATTTCTCTCTTACTCCGCCAACCAAGATTGCGTCCAAAAAGTTCGGTCGGCACAAATCGTCAAAATACTGAAAGATATGAATTCTTTCTAACCGCACGTTTTCCGAAGAGGTTCGGGTGAAAAGAGACAAAAGCCGATCAGAGACCGATTTTAGCCTTTTAGGCAGTCTCCAAGGTTCGGTTGTAAATAGCAAAACCACGCGTAGCCTGGGGTTTTTTGCCCTGTAACGGGCCATCACATTGATTCGCTTTGATTTATTGGCGGAGACGGTGGGATTCGAACCCACGATAGAGTCACCCCTATACACACTTTCCAGGCGTGCGCCTTCGACCACTCGGCCACGTCTCCGCATTCCCCTTGGGGACGAACGCCCCTAGCCGCTCCTTTACGCTTTCGCAAGGCACAGTGATTTGCCATAATGCATCAGATGAAAAGAATTCCGCCTTTGGCCGCCATCGCCGCTTTATGCGCGTCCTTCCCGCTTTTGGCGCAGGAGGCCAAAACATACCCTGCGCCGTCGGAAATTGTCGCTGCGGCCAAGGCGGACGAATGGGTAGCAATCGCGCCGTCGGACCTTCTGGTGATGGACCTTGCGCCCGATTCGAAAGCCAAGCCGCGCCGCGTGGTCATCCAATTGATGCCTGCACCCTTCAGCCAAGGCTGGGTCGGCAATATCCGCAAGCTGGCGGCGGCCGCTTGGTGGGACGGCACGAGCATCAACCGCGTGCAGGACAATTATGTCGTGCAATGGGGCGATGCGACCGAGAAGAAAGCTTTGCCAAATGGGTTAGCTGTGGTGTCGGAAGGAGATTATGTCTTTCCACAGGGACTTAAGCGTTCACATGCGCTTGATCCGATTTTTATTCCGCCAAATAACATCATTCGGTGGACCAGCTTTCATCAAGGATTTCCCGTCGCTGGCGTTGGTTCACCCGATACCGCAAGCAATTGGCCTATCCATTGCTACGCCATGGTCGGCGTTGGCCGGAACCTGTCGCCCGACACGGGCACGGGCGCTGAACTTTACACTGTCATCGGCCACGCGCCGCGCCACCTTGACCGCAACATCGCGCTTGTTGGCCGCGTGATTGAAGGCATTGAACATATGTCGAGCCTGCCACGCGGCACCGGTGCGCTTGGTTTTTACGAAACAGCAGAGGAGCGCGTGCCGATCCTATCTGTCCGGCTGGGTAATGACGTGAAGGGCGTGCCTGCGTTCGAATATCTGAACACCGACAGCGCAAGTTTTGCCGCTTATGCCGATGCGCGGGCCAACCGGCGCGACCCGTTTTTCAATGTGCCAGCGGGCGGCGCGGACATTTGTAACATTCCCGTGCCCATCCGCCGCAAGGCCAAGTAAATCTAGCTTAATCCGCCATCATCATCTTCATCTTGTCGAGCGCCGCTTTCTTAATCTGGCACACCCGCGCCGCGCCGACGCCTAAGGTTTCGCCGATTTCATCAAGGTTCAATTCCTCGACAAAATATAGTTGAAGAATAAGCGCCTCACGCTCGGACAGTTTGGCAAGATTTTCCACCAACGCCGCCCGCAATTGCGCCTTTTCCAGCATTGTGTCCGCCGCGTCCGCCATATCGGCAAACCACATGTCATGGTCGGAATAGCTGTCTTCAATCGATTCCTGCCCCACTGGCTGGGTTGACGCGACCATAACGTGATAGGCCGCCGGATCAAGCCCCGCCGCCGCCGCCATTTCGGCATCATTTGGGGCGCGCATATTTTCTTGTTCAAACCGCGCACGGATACCCGCCAGATAGCGACGATTGGCCATGCCCGCCCGGCCCATCCGGGCGTCACGGCGCAACGCATCAACCATATTACCGCGAATGCGCGTTGCCGCATAAGGCACAAAGGAAATGCCCCGGTCTTCAAAATTCTGCGCCGCCTCTACCAAGGCGACAAGGCCGATCTGGATTAGATCCTCCACCTCAATTGCCGAGGACATTCGGCGGTGCACATGCCACGCGATCCGGCGTACCAGCGCGCTATGCGCCTCAACCAGTTGCGCCGGATTAACGATGTGCGGCGTCGTATAGGCGTTTCGAGCTTCAATCAGCATAAGGGCCTCCAATTTCTTGCGGTGCATCAGGTGCAGCGGGCTCCGTTAGTGATCCGGGGCCGCCGACAATGGCGATGACTTCAACCTTTTTGGTTTCAGGGATTTCGAGGAAGGACAGAACCGCGACATCGCTATATTGGGCGCGCAACAACCGACCGACGGCCGCGCGGCACAATGGTGAGGTGATGATAGCAAAGCTGCGCGCGGCAACGAGCATCGGCTGCACGGCCTCATCAATCACCGAAATGATCCGGCGTGCGAGCTCTGGTTCAAATGGCCAGCTTGCCTGCGGGGCCGATTGGACCGACTGCACCAGAAGCGATTCCAACGCGCTGTCAAAGGTAATGGCTGGCAGCGGCATTTTGACGGGCACAATGGTTTGGACAATCAACCCGCCAAGCCGTTGGCGGACCGCCTCCACCAACTCGCTGATCTCCAAATTGCGCGGGGCAAGGTCAACCATCGCTTCGGCAATGCGGCGGAAATCCCGCAACGGAACACGCTCGGCAAGGAGCGCGCGGCACAAGGCTGTAACCGCGGCCAGCGTATAAGGCATAGGTGTGAGTCCGGCAGCGAGTTGCGGGTAGCTTTCCTTTAAATTGGTAATCAGCGCCTGCGCGTCATCCATGCCAAACAGCTCCGCCGCCGACATGCTGACCAATTGGTTCAAATGCGTGGCAATGACGGTGGCTGGGTCCACAACAGTGTAGCCAGCGGCAATTGCATCGGTGCGGTCACGCTCTGCAATCCAAAGGGCGTCCAAACCAAAACTGGGGTCCTTGACCGCGCGGCCCGTAATTCCTTCGAGACAGTCACCCGAATCAAGCGCGAGCAATTCATTGGCCCATGCCTGATCTTCGCCCACCAACACGCCCGATATGCGAATTTGATAAGCGTTGCCAGGCAAGGACAGGTCATCGGCGACCTTGACCATCGGCATGACAAAGCCGAATTCGCGCGACAATTGGCGGCGGATAGCAGTCACGCGACCCATCAAAGCTGCGCCCTTGCGTTCATCGACCAAACGCACAAGTCCATAGCCAAGCTCAAGCTTAATGGGTGCGATATCCGCGACTTCATGCCATTCGATTAGGTGACTTGGTGTCGCATCCGTGATCGGTTCGGCCACAGGCAATGGTGCCTTTTCCGCCTTACGCAATGTCCAATAGATTGCGCCCGCCACCGCAGCCGCAGGAAGCACGACAAGCTGCGGCATGGCCGGAACCATGCCCAGCAGCGTTAAGATGCCTGCAACAGGCCCCCAAGCACGTGAGAAACCAAATTCATTCGATATCTGGCCGGCAAGATCAAGCGGCGATGAGACACGTGTGACAATGGCCGCTGCCGCTATGGATAATAATAACGCCGGCACCTGCGCCACCAACGCATCACCAACGGCCAGCATGATGTAAGTTTGCGCAGCCTCGCTAAAGCTTAGGCCATGGCTGACCATGCCCAAGATGAGACCGCCAAAAATGTTAACAAACAAGATAAGTAGGCCGGCGACCGCGTCACCTTTTACGAATTTGGACGCGCCGTCCATCGACCCGTAAAAATCGGCCTCGGTTGCGACCTGTTGGCGTCGTGCCTTCGCTTCTTCGGGGGTCAAGAGGCCCGCATTCAGGTCCGCATCAATCGCCATCTGCTTGCCGGGCAAAGCATCAAGCGTAAAGCGCGCCGAAACCTCGGATACCCGTCCAGCACCTTTGGTGATGACGACCAAATTGATAATCATCAGCACCGCAAAAACGAAGAGGCCGACGATATAATCGCCGCCAATCAGGAATGCGCCAAACGCCTCGATCACATGCCCTGCCGCCGCCGGACCATTATGCCCGTCGACGAGCACCACGCGTGTGGAGGCGACGTTCAACGCGAGGCGAAAAATAGTCGCCAGCAGCAACACAGTTGGAAAGGACGAAAAATCGAGCGGCTTTGCGACATTCATTGCGACCATCAGAACGGCCAGACTGATCATGATATTCACGATGAAGCCGACATCCAGCAACACCGCAGGGACCGGAACGATCATCAACATAACCAGCAACAATATGGCCACGGGCAAGGCATTGCCCTTCACCATCGACAGCGGCACGGCAAACATCGGGTTGCGCGTCATGTTGCCACCCCAGACAGGCGCTGATAGGTCCTGCGGGCAAAATCAAGATCAAGGCCCTTGGGCATTTTTTCCATCTCAGCCATAGCCAAGGGCGCACGGCGAACCGCATGTGTTGCAAAATGCTGCTGCACGTTCATGGGCCTTTGCCCATCTGACGAGACTGCGGCCATCTTAGCAGAAAAACCGTCACGGATTTCCATCAGGCTGCGTTGTGCACCGTCGGGACGATAGAATATTGATCTGTTCGCTGCGGCGGCGGACGGAAACAAGGGGGCGGCAGCTTGATTGGGGTCGGCCTGCAACGCCGCCAGAAAGTCGCCTGCGCCTTTTGCTCCCAGAAAATGTGCAAGATAAAGGTCAACCGCGTCCGGCTTGCCGTTGATGCGCGATTGCAGATAATCGCCATTATCCGACGCCAGTTCAGCCGCCATGACAGCCGCTATTTCAGGGTGCGTACGCAGGCCCAGAATCTGGGCACGCATATCGGGGTCAGTTACCGTAAATGCGCCGTTGCGGTTTTGCGAGATCGCGCCTGATGCCCAATCAAGCCCATGCGCAGGGCCATGCCGTTTAAGCGTGGCAAGCCAGGTCTGGTTGGTGAATTGATACAGGCCAGTGGCGCTGGATGTCTGGGCACGGGCATCTGGCTGCATCCCGCTTTCGAGTTGCGCCTGATCCATCAGGAAATCGAAACCAACGCCTGTGCGCGCCGACGCATGAGCAATCGCCGAGGTTAAGCGTTGCTGCGCCGCGGTCGCGGTAATGGGGCCAGTCATAAGGACGTCTTTGTGTTCATGCCCTGACTACAGCAACGCTTATGCCAAATGGACAAAATCTTGTATTTTTGGGCTATCGCGGTCGTTCGGTGTAGGTATGCGCCGATGATTGGCCGCGCAATTCGGCCAATCGGTCAATTTTTTGGCGGTTCCAAGCCGTCAGATATTTGACCCGGATACGCGCCGCCTCTGCCTGTTTCATGCCATATGCCAATTGTTCAGGATCAATCGCCGCCTTATCCTGCGGCAACACGGCGAGAACATCCGCCAAGGCCCGCGACGCGACAAGAACCGCGTCTGCATCAAACGCATCCAGCGCCGCGATAAGGTCGGTCTGGCGGGCAATGATGCGGTCGATCATAACCTCAGCCCGGGCTTTTCGATCCGAAACGGATAACGCCATCTGCAATAGCGCCCAGATCAATCCGGTAATTGCCGCTGGCGATCGCTTCTTTCAACGACGCGATCCGCGCCGCATCAAATGGAGGGCCTTTTTGGGCAAGCGCGCTCGCAAGGCTTATATTTTGCGCGACGGGTTGAATATTTTGTATTTTCTCTGGGCTTAACTTTGGAATGTCCGAAGCCATCTTTTGCCCAACACCGACCAATATGGGCGGTTTTGACGTGACCGAATGCACCATGTCTATCCCTTTCCGCTTCGCTGTCGGAAATCTGACAGCAGCAACGGGTGTACAAACGGCAGATTGTTCATTCTCTTTAATATTAAAATATGGCCAGCCCGCGCGCTTTGGCCATGGCAGTCATTGGCATGGGCGATGTCAGCGATTTGACACGCAAGGATTGGCCAATTCTGGCATCATCCAAGGCGATCATTTGCGCAGATACGGCAAAGCCCGACCCCATTGTAATGCATTCAATGACATCGCCTTTGCGGATGACAATGGCGTCGCCTACATCCATTGCATTGGCGGCACGCACTGGCACATACAACCGCCAGCCAAGGGCTGGACAGCGCACCACCACCACACCGTCAACCGCTGGCAGTATATGGGGTGTATTATTGCATTTTGCGAGCTTTAGCCTTTTGTCCACTGGCTCTGCGTCGGCATGCATTTGAATTTTTTCGTCGAGAAGCTTTAGGTCTTCAAATTGGACCGGCGCGGCAGCGGACATTATCAACAACAGGCTTAGCATAAAAATTCCTTCGGACGGGATGGTCCCAAGGCAGCAATCATCATGCCAATTGCTCTAATCTAAAATATTCTGAGCGCTGCGCCGGATAATGTGCGGGTCAGCAATCAAACCCGGCGTTGTTTAGGAACGACGCAAAGACGGAACGGATGCGCGTTACGGCGTTGCAGAAGCCTCGGCGGCAGGCGCCTGAGTGGGTTCCGGCATAGTTACTGGCAAGATCACAGGGCGGATCAAAGCCATTTGTTCCAAACGATCAAGGGCCTTACGGGCATCGGCATAGCGTTTTGCGCGGATCATCCACGGCTGGGCCGCAGGGGCACCCGGCATCGCGGTGACCTCCGACAGGGCCGCTGACAGATTGCCAGCCTCCACAAAAGCTTGTGCGCGGATCAAGCGCTGTTCCGGGGTGCGCGTCGCCCCATCATCGCGGCGCAACACGAAAAGCTGCGAAAACTCGCCTTTTACGGTTTCCCAGACGCTATTATCGCGATGACTGGAGAGCAATATAGGCGCTAGCCCGCTGAGTTCTGCCTGCAGTTGATCGATGGTAACGGGCGCTTGCGCTGCAGAAATAATAGTTGCAACCGCTTGCGGCTGCGTTGCGCCAAAGCGAAGCCGGAGTTGTTCAGCCAGATATCCCAAGGGTGCGCCTTTATCGAGCGCGCGGCGCACGGCAAATGTCAGCAGCAGGCCTTCTCCACGAACTGCGTCACCCGATATCGCGGAGCCCGCCACATAAACCGGAACCGCTTGACCTTCGACCTGTACCGTCGCGCCAGCGGCAGCCACGCTTGCAGGCATGACATTAGCTGAAGGCAAAGGCGCGGCGATGTTTTCTGCTTCCGCCGCTTCTTGCGCCGACGGCGCAAGAATACCAAAGCTATCAGCCAGCCACCATGTCGCCGCTGCACCACCGCTGAAGGCGACTAAAAGCAACAGCATGAAATGCTTGAATTTCATCCCACCAGCCGAAGCGGTCTGTGCTGTTGGATAATCGTTCATATTAGTCCTTCAATAGCCGCGCCACGTTCGTCTTGGCAAGGCGCGGGTGTAAACTGTCCTTGAATGGCTTTCAACAATGCCGCGTCATTGGGTGCGTCTGCGATGATCATCGCCCCCCAATTTTTCCCGGCTGCCTTAGCAATCGCGTTTGAAAATGTCGCGAGCGTGACGCTGGCGCGCGGCAAGCCCATGCTCGCACATAGCTCTGCAAAATGTTGGGCGGCGCGTGACGAATGCAAGATCACGACATCGCTTTCGGTTATATGACGCAAAAAGTCGTCCGGCGTGCCGACGGGCGCGCTTCGGTAAACGATTTCAATGTCGATACGGGCACCATCGATATGCGGAATGGTGCTATGATCTTCGCCTGCCAACCATAACAGCCGTTGATGGCCGTCGGCGATTGCAGCCCGCACCAGCGCGTCAACGCCTTCAGATCCCGTTTTTGCAACGGCCACCAACAATGTGTGCAGCGCGTTGGCGGTGGCGCTGCCCACGGCATAAATTGGCTTGCCATGGTCCTGCGTCAGAAATTGCACCGCAGCGCGCGCAGCATTGCCACTGGTCAGCAATATCGCGTCATAACCCTCGGCCGAGACGCGCTGCACAGGCAGATGCTGGATGGAAAATAACGGCATGACAATGGCCTCATGCCCCGCCGCACGCAGGCGATGCGCAGTTGCATCAGCGCCAGGTTGCGGACGGATAATCAACAACTTCACGATGCGAAAATGCCTCGCAACTCTGTGCTCGCTTTACTCAGCAATTCTTGCGCAAGCTGCGCCGGGCCATCGCCACCCATGGCATAAAGACATTCACCGGCCTGCAGTTCGCTGCCGTCGGCTGTGAAAATTTCGGCGCGAAGCCTGATCTGCGTCCTGTCAACGCGCGCCAGCGCCGCAACCGGGGAGTGGCAATTGCCACCCACGGCGGCAAGAAACGCGCGCTCAGCATTGACGGCAACAAATGTATCAGCGTCGTTGATAGCCGCTAATAAGGGAATGAGGTCGGCGCGACTGGCCAATCGGTCAATGCCGACAGCGCCTTGCGAGGCCGCTGGCAAAAACGCGTCGAGCGACAATTCAGTCCCCACATCGGCCATGCCCAAACGGTCAAGTCCGGCGGCGGCGAGCAAAGTGGCATCAGCGTCACGTGCCTCAATATGCGCAAGCCGGGTCGCGACATTGCCCCGCAGTGGTACAATCTGCAAATCAGGCCGCGCCCGTTGCAACTGCGCCGCGCGCCGTGGGCTTGACGTCCCGACACGCGCGCCTTGTTTTAAATCACCAAGCGACGTAGCGCCTATCAACCGGTCATGGACGTCGGCACGCGGCAGCATCGCAGAAATGACAAAAATGTCGGCGCGCCATGTTTCGACGTCTTTCATCGAATGGACGGCGATATCAATCTGATCATCGATCAGCGCACGTTCCAGCTCCTTGGTCCAAAGCGCTTTCCCGCCAATATCGGCCAATGGTCGGTCCTGAATCTTGTCGCCGGTTGCCAACATTGGAACGAGCATCACAGCGTCATCGGGCAGATTATGCGCCGCTTTCATAGCCGCCTTGGTCATCTCAGCCTGGGCCAAAGCCAGCGGAGAACGACGGGTTCCGATGCGTAAGGGTCGCTCGGCTGTGAATATTGGACATGTCATGCGGCTTGTTCATAGCGGCGCGTCCACCTATGGGAAAGCATAATGGCAATCATCTTGGGTCTTGAATCAAGCTGCGACGAAACCGCAGCGGCAATCGTTCGGTCCGACCGGGCAATCCTAAGCCATGCCCTGGCTGGGCAAGAGGATCATCATCGCGCCTTTGGTGGCGTCGTTCCGGAAATCGCGGCGCGCGCACATGCCGAATTGATGACGCCCTTGGTCGAAACGGCGCTGGCCGACGCCGGACTGACCCTAAACGACGTTGATGCCATTGCCGCGACCGCTGGCCCTGGCCTTATTGGTGGCGTCATGGTCGGGCTAGTCACGGCAAAGGCGCTTGCGATGGCATCGGGCAAGCCGCTGATTGCGGTCAACCATCTTGAAGGGCACGCCTTGTCGCCGCGCCTCATCGATGCGAGCTTAGAATTTCCTTATTTGCTGTTGCTTGTGTCGGGCGGGCATTGTCAGTTGCTGCGCGTCAACGGCGTTGGCGACTATAACCGTCTTGCGACCACGATTGATGATGCGGTGGGTGAGGCGTTTGACAAGACCGCTAAAATCTTGGGTCTGGGCTTTCCCGGCGGGCCAGCGGTCGAGCAAGCCGCCGCCATCGGCAATGCTAACAACGTGCCCTTGCCAAGGCCGTTGAAAGGCGCAGATGAGCCGCATTTCTCCTTTGCTGGCTTGAAAAGCGCCGTCCTGCGCGCGCATGAAACGGGCCAGTATAAGATACAGGACATTGCCGCGTCGTTCCAATTGGCGGTCATCGACTGCCTTTATGATCGCATCACTTACACGCTGGATCGCATAGATGCGCCGGCTGCCTTGGTGGTGGCAGGGGGTGTCGCGGCCAATGTGCCAATCCGTGAGATGCTGGAAAAGCTCGCTGCGCAACGTGGGATGCGCTTTGTCGCCCCTCCCTTGTGGTTGTGTACCGACAATGGCGCCATGATTGCTTGGGCCGGTGCAGAGCGCTTTGGCATAGGCCTCACGGACGGGCTGGACTTTGTCGCACGACCCCGTTGGCCGTTGGATCCCCATGCCGCACCCGCCCGTGGCGCAGGCGTCAAAGCATGAGCGCAGACGCCTATCCCATCGGCATCATTGGCGGCGGCGCGTGGGGCACGGCGCTTGCGGCAGTCATGGCGCACATTCACCCCCATGTGCTGCTATGGGCCCGCGAAGAAGATGTCGTGCGCAGCGTGAACACCCAACATGAAAACAGCATGTTTCTGGCCGGAACGCCGCTGTCGCTCAATATTGAAGCGACCACCGACCTCGCGCGCATGGGTGAATGCGAGGCATTATTGATTGTTACCCCGGCGCAGCATGTGCGCGCGATTTTGTCCGCACTTCCCGACACGCAAGCGCCGCTGATCTTATGTGCCAAGGGGATTGAGGCCGACACGCAAATGCTGGTGTCCGACGTCGCAGCGCATGTGCGACCGCACAATCCGCTCGCGGTGCTTTCAGGTCCGACATTTGCGCATGAGGTAGCGGCTGGAAAGCCAACCGCGGTGACCCTTGCGACCGCAAGCCCGGCGCTTGGTTCGACACTCATGCGCAGTATCGCCACCCCTTCTTTTCGTCCCTATTGGTCAGATGATGTCGTTGGCGCGGAAATTGGCGGCGCGGTTAAAAATGTGCTCGCGATTGCCTGCGGCGTTGTCGATGGCGCTGGCCTTGGCCTGAATGCGCGCGCCGCGTTAATCGCGCGCGGCTTTGCCGAAATGCAGCGTTACGGCTTGGCGCGCGGTGCAAAAGCCGAAACGCTGGCCGGGTTATCGGGGCTGGGCGATTTGGTGCTGACGTGTAGTTCGGAAAACTCGCGAAACTTCTCCTTGGGCCGAGGTCTTGGGCAAGGACAAACGGCGGAAAAACTGCTCGCCGACCGCAAGACCATTGCCGAGGGTGCCTTTACCGCACCCGTGCTTTTGAAGTCGGCCACCGCCCTGTCCGTCGAAATGCCAATCGTTTCAGCTGTTTGCGCGTTACTTGCTGGCGCAGTTACTGTAGAGGACATCGTGACCGAGTTATTGGCCCGTCCACTCAAGTCCGAAAGCTGGTAAATGCAGTCTGAAACCCCTAGTTGACGCGCAAAGGAACGCATTTGACCACAGCTAGAACCGATGGAGAAGACATCCAAGCGCTCGCCAAGGGCGGCCGCACCAATGTCTTGGGGTTCGTGCTGCGGCTGGCGGCACGTATCCCATTCTTGATCATCGCAGGGCGGCTTTATGGTCCCGAGGCGCTTGGCCGTTTTGCGTATGCGATTTTGATCGTTGAGTTTGCAGCTCAGCTTGGATCGCTTGGCCTGCGCAGGGGGCTTGCGGAGCTCTTGTCTAAGGAAGACCGGCCGCACGCCCACATCATCGCGGATTGCTTGCTCGCTGCATTGGTCGCTTCGGCGCTGGGCGCTGCATTTTTGATTGCAGTGCCGCAATTCCTGTTTCCCAACAGCGGCATCAACGGGTTAGATCGATTTTTGCCATTGGCGATTTGTGCGATTGTGACGACGGACATTGCGCTGTCCGCGCTCGCCTATAAATTTGACATCCTGTCCACCGTTCGCGCACGGGCCGTTGTCGAGCCTTGGACGATCAGCATCGCTGCGGGTGTGTTTTATTTCTATTCCGCCCGCGATGGCCTGATCCTAGCTTATGTCACATCTTTAGCGGCAGGATTGGTTTTTGCGCTGTGGCCCTTATGGCGCAGCTATGGCCTTCCGCGCGGCTGGCGGCCAAGCCCGACGCGCTCGATGAGCATTGCCCGGCGCAATCTACCGCTCGCTGCTGCGGATGCAGCCGAATGGGGCAGCCGACGGCTTGACCTTGCCATATTGGGTTTGTTCGCCTCGCCAGCTGTGGTCGGAATTTATTATGTCGCGCAACAAGTCGCAAGCTTACCCCAGAAGTTGAAAACCAGTTTCGACCCAATTTTGGGGCCGGTCATTACCCGCAATTTGCAGACGCAAAACTATCCGGAAATCGCCAAGCAAGTGGGCCAAGTCGGCTTCTGGATCATTGCCGCTCAGGCAGGGATTGCCTTGGCATTGGGTATCCCGGGCGAAGCCGTGCTGGGGCTTGTGGGACCTGAATTTGCTGGCGGCGCTATGGCGCTTACCTTTTTACTCGCAGCAGAAGTTGCCGCCGCCACCGCCGTTGTCAGCGAATCCGCCCTGGTTTACATGGCGCGCCACCGAAATCTTTTGATCTCGATCGGCATGCTAGCGGTACAGGCATTGGTGAGTATAGGCCTCATCATACTAGTGGGCGATTTGCCCATTAAGCCAGAACATCTCGGCTTATATCAAGCAGCAGCAGTGGCGTGCGGTCTGACGATTTCGCTTGGGATTGGCTCGATTATCAAATCCCGGTTTCTGTCGCATTTGCTTGGGCGGACAATTCGTGTCTGGCGATGGACGTTACTCATTGCCGTTGCGGCTGCCGCCCTGCTTGGAGCCACTATCGTGCAGGTGCCCGACCGCTTTGAATGGGTGGAACTTACAATTGGTATTCCCGCCATTCTCGGTCTTTATGGCTGGATCATCTGGCGCTGGGGCTTTGGCCCCGAAGACCGAGTGCTATTCGGTAAGAAGCCCGATTAACCTAAGCGCTTCGCAACCAAATCAGCGATATCTGCTTCTGGACGCGCGCCATAATGCGCGATGATTTCCGCTGCGCACACCGCACCCATGGTCAGGCATTCTGCCATTGGGCGCCCCTGCGCAAGGCCAGCAAACACGCCGGACGCAAACAGGTCGCCTGCGCCTGTGGTATCGACCAGCTGCGCCACGGGTTCTGCACGCACTTCCGTCCGTACGCCATTTTCGACGGCAATTGCGCCATGTTCGCCGCGCGTGCAGACGAGCAACGGAACCTTAGCGGCGATAGCAGCAACAGATGCTTCGAAATCGTCGCTGTTATTCAGCGCGCAGATTTCAACTTCGTTCGAGAATAAGATATCAATCCGACCAGCGTCCATTTCGGCAAGGAAGTCAGGGCCGTGCCGCGAAATTACAAATGCATCTGATAACGTCAAAGCCACCTTGCGGCCCGCCGCGCGCGCGACATCAATGGCGGTTCGCATCGCAGCACGTGGTTCTTCAGGGTCCCACAAATAACCTTCAAGATACAAGATCGCGGCGCTTTCGATCAGTGATGTGTCGATTACCGATGCAGGCAGATATTGGGACGCACCCAAAAAGGTATTCATAGTGCGCTGCGCATCAGGCGTAACCAATATGTAGCAACGCGCCGTCGATGGCGCGCCGTCGCGGGCGGGAACGTCAAAATGGATGCCGCCTGCGCGAATGTCATGTGCGAAAACTTCACCCAGCTGATCGGTTGCAACTTGCCCGATAAACGCCGTCTTGTGCCCAAGCCGTGCAAGACCCGCTAAGGTGTTTGCCGCCGAACCACCGCTAATTTCGCGTGCCGGTCCCATATGCCCGTAAAGCGCCTGTGCACGTTCCTCGTCGATAAGCTGCATGCTGCCCTTCGTCAGGCCCTCGCTAGCGATAAACGCATCGTCGGTGTCGGCAATGATATCAACAATGGCATTACCAATTGCGAGGACGTCGAAGCGGGTGTCAGTCATAAAATATCCTACATAAAGCTAACGCGCCCCTAGTTGGGTTGGACATTTCCGGCAAGCGCTTTAGAATGGCGATATGATCCAAGCGTTGATGCTTTCGTTCCAAAGCCTGTCCGACCGGCGCGTCGCTCTGGTGATGGTCAAGGTGGTCGTTCTGACCCTTGTTGCCCTGATTGTTTCGGGCATTGGCCTGTGGTCTGCCCTGCAAGCTTTATTCGCCTGGCTGAACGTCAAGGACACGGGTTTTTGGTCAGGCTTGCTGTCGGCGGCGATTGTTGCCTTGTCGGGCATATTGCTGTTCCGCGCTGTCGCCATTGCCATGACATGGGTTTTTGCCGACGACATCATCGATGCTGTTGAGGATCGGCATTATCCAAGCCACGCCGCATTCGGCAAACGGCCAAGCCTGGGCGCAGGTCTCCAAATGGCCATGAAGTCTGTAGCGCGTGTAGTCGGTTATAATCTGCTCGCCTTGCCGGTTTACCTGCTCTTGTTGTTCACAGGCGCCGGTACTGCGATTGCGTTTCTGCTAATCAACGCCCTGCTTTTGGGCAAAGATATGGAGGACATGCTCGTCGCACGCCATGGCGCAAAGGGAGTGATGAACAAGCTGTCACGCGTCATGCTGGGACTATTTGGCACTGCGGGCATGATGGTGCCACTCGTCAACCTATTCGTGCCTGTTTTGGCAACGGCAATGGCCGTTCATTTGGTACATTCGGAACATAGCGCGTGATCAAAAATATACTGCCACTCACCGCAATGGCGTTGTTGCTCGCAGGCTGCGTTTCCGCGCCTGAGGTGCGGACGCCGACACGCCAACCCACCCCAGCCGCATCTTTCCCGCCGCGACCAGCTCCCGCAGCCCTACGTGGGCTTGAAGGCGTGATTGGTAAAGACGCCAATGCTTTAAAACGTTTATTCGGCGAACCAAGGCTCGACGTTGTCGAAGTTTATGGTCGCAAGCTGCAATTTGTTGGCACGCCATGCATCCTCGATGCGTTTCTCTATCCTGAGCGCAAAGGTGGGCGCGAAATCGTAACTTATGTCGACGCACGCAGAAGCGACGGAACCGCCGTAGACCGCGCCGCTTGCATTGAGGCCCTGCAACGCCGCTAAGTCATCAACAATCGCTTCGCCGCGCGACCGTTCGTGACCCTAGGTTACGGCGTCCCACTCGGCACGGACCGACGGATCTTGCTCCGCAGGCAAATATTCCATACGCCGCCGCGCCAACGCCTCAGGCGACAGCCGCCCTAACGCCCAAATTGCGGCACCGCGAACCACTGGCGCGGGGTCACGCAACAGCATTTCAATCTGCGAAACAAGTCCCGCATCATGGCCATTGCCCGCCGCGATAAGGACATTGCGTATAAACCGATCCCGTCCAATCCGTTTGATCGGCGATCCGGAAAAGAGCTTGCGGAACGCATCGTCGTTCAAGGTCAATAAATCCGCAATCTGCGGCGCAACCAATTCTGCGCGCGGCAAAAACGCCTTATGCGCTGCCGCAGTTTCAGCAAATTTGTTCCACGGACACACGGCAAGACAGTCATCGCAGCCATAAATATGATTGCCCATTAACGGGCGAAGCTCAGGATCAATCGGCCCCTTATGTTCGATTGTCAGATAAGAGATACAGCGGCGGGCATCTAGGCGATAGGGCGCGGGAAAGGCATTAGTCGGACAAATGTCCAAACATGCGCTGCATGTCCCGCAAGTGTCACCCGCGGGCAATGCAGGCGTTAATTCGGCGGTTGTGTATATCGCGCCCAGAAAAAGCCAACTGCCATGTTCGCGGCTCACGACATTGCTATGCTTGCCTTGCCAGCCAAGCCCGGCGGATTGCGCTAGGGCTTTCTCCATCACCGGCGCTGTATCTACAAAAACCTTGACGCCGACGCCTGCTTCATGGGCCAGCCATCCCGCCAGCCGCTTGAGCGCGCCCTTCACGACGTCATGATAATCGCGTCCTTGAGCATAAACCGAGATGCGTGCACGCGTGTCTTGGTCGGCAAGAAGCATGGGATCCTGCGGCGGGGCGTAGCTCATCCCCAGCATGATGACCGATTTGACCTCAGGCCATAAAATGTCGGGATTGGCGCGTTCATCGGCGCGGCTTTCCATCCATAGCATGTCGCCATGCAAGCCGTCTTTCAACCATTGTTGAAGGCGTTCGTTCGCCAGCGGCGCAAGGCGACCAGGCGCGATCCCAAATGCGACAAAGCCCTCACTTTTTGCACGGTATTGCAAAGTGTTAACTAAATTTCTATCACCTGTCGCCACGCGCCTACCTTATTCAACACCCTCACACACTTCGGGGCACATCAAAATGTATGCAATAGAGGCAAAGGGACTATTAAAGCAATTCGACGGCTTTCGAGCGGTTGATGGTGTGGACTTGAAAATTCCCGAAGGTAGCATTTTTGGCATTTTGGGCCCAAATGGCGCGGGCAAAACAACCATGCTGCGGACCTTGCTTGGTATCATTGATCCCGACGCTGGGACGCGGACCTTACTTGGCGCCGACCGTCCCATTTTGCAGTCGCGTAACGTGGGCTATTTGCCCGAAGAACGCGGGCTTTACCAATCGATGCGCGCCGTTGACACTATTGCTTTCATGGGTGCGCTGCGCGGCCTGTCGCTAAAGGAAGGCGTGAGAAAAGGCCGTGCCTTGCTCGAAGAAGCTGGCCTTGGTTACGCCGCAGACCGGCAAATCCGGCAGCTGTCCAAAGGTATGGCGCAGACGGTGCAGTTGATGGGTACCATCGTCCATGACCCAAAGCTGATTGTTCTCGATGAACCTTTTTCTGGGCTGGATGCCCTAAATCAAGCGAAGCTCGAAAAGATGATCCGCGCGCAGGCCGCAAAAGGCGTTACCGTTATTTTCTCCACCCATGTCATCGCCCATGCCGAACGCTTGTGCGAACGCATCGCGATTATTGCCAAGGGCAAGATCAGCTTTGATGGGCTGGTATCGGAGGCCCGCGACCGTTTGCGTCCGCAAGTGCATTTGGAAACTGAAACACTCGATGGCCCATGGCGCTCGGCTTTGCCAGCGCAGACAAAGGCAGAGGGGCATCATTGGCACTTCACCTTGCCCGAAACAGGCGTCGAGCTCCTGTTAACCGCCTTGGTCAAGGGCAAAGCGGGTATCCGGTCGCTATCCATTGAACGGCCTGGCTTGCACGATGCCTTCGTCGCGATTGCAGGCGAAGATGTGGCCGCCGAAATGGATAATGCCGCCATGGGAGACGCAAAATGAGAGAGATTTTCCGCGCCGCCTTCGTCATTACCCGCCGCGATTTTACCGCGATTGTCTATTCCAAGGCGTTCATCTTCTTTTTGCTCGGTCCCTTATTGCCCGTGTTGGTCGGCTTTGCGGCGGGCAATTTGGGTGAGCAGATGGCGCGGGACGCGTCGCGGCCATCGGTCGCTGTCGCGCTTAATGCGGCTGAATCTGAAAAGCTTTTGGCCGCGCGCGCCTCGTTGTCCAAAACATTTGGGGATGGTTTTTTTGCCGATATGAAAATCGTCGGCGACGCAGCAGCAGAGCAGATACGGCCGCAAGATTATCTGCGCAAAAAAGCGGATAATTTTAGCGTGGTGGTCACAGGGACGCTGGCGAACCCCATCATAACAGGAACCGCACGCAGCATCGCAGGGCAACGCGCCGACATTGAACTTCTTGCCGGCTACGCGTCTAGCAGCGGCAGTGTACAACTGCCCAAAGCCACGCCTGATGTCGTTGCCGAAAGCGCCAATAATGACAAGCAACTGCGAACCATCACCGCGCAAATTGGTCAGGTGCTGATATTCTTCCTCACGATGTTGCTGGCGGGCATGATGCTGTCGAATCTGGTCGAAGAAAAATCGAACAAAATTATCGAAATTTTGGCTGCGTCGATCCCAATGGAATCGGTGTTTCTGGGCAAGCTGGTTGCCATGCTTGCCATGGCATTGGTTGGCATCATAATGTGGTCCATTATTGGCTTGATCGGCTTTGTGGCCATTGATCCTGATTTGCCGCGCATTCCGACGCCAGCGGTCGGATGGCCGATTTTTGTGGGGCTATGCTTCACCTATTTTATCATGGCTTATCTGATGTTTGGCGCCTTATTCCTTGGTATTGGCGCAATGGCGTCTACGGTGCGCGAGGTACAGACGATTTCGACACCAGTAACCATGGCGCAAATGGTGAATTTTTTCTTCGCCGCCTACGCGCTGACCAAGACTGGCGAACCCATGGAAATATTTGCGGTCGTCTTTCCGTTCAGTTCGCCCTTTGCGATGATCGGGCGCGCTGCGCTTGAGCCAACATTATGGCATCATGGCGTAGCGATTATCGGCCAATTGCTGTTCGCGGCGCTGCTGCTGCGCCTTGGCGTATATCTGTTCAAGAAAAACGTCATGAAGTCTGGAAGCGCTGGCCGCGTCGAGGATGGCGGCCAGCGCAAGCTTTGGAGACTGGTTAAAATTTTCCGATAACGCTCCTGCCCCGATTAAGTTGCGGCTCGAAACTGGATTGACATTTTTGTAAGTAGTGGCACTTTCGGCTGTGAGAGGAGTCGAGAAAAATGGCCACTGCCCCGATATTTGAGAGCGATTCGCTGCCCTATGAAGTGAACCAGGCACCGCACCGCTGGGATGTAACCAAAGCGGATATTTACCTTGAGGATCGTTGGCATCCTATATTCAAGGAAATGCGGGAAAAGGCACCGATTAACAAAATCGAAGGCTCCGATTTCGGCAGCTATTGGAATGTCACCACGCTGAAAGCGATCCAGCATGTTGAGGCATTGCCAGATATTTATTCGTCTTCATTCGAACATGGCGGCATCACGCTGATCGACGACAACGCGCTCGCGGAACCTATTCCGGAAGACGAACGGGTCATCATGCCAATGTTCATTGCCATGGACCGGCCCAAGCATACTGAGGAACGCCGCGTCATCGCACCAGCATTTACGCCGGGTGAAATGGACCGCATGTCTGGCGACATCCGCCGCCGTACGGCGGAGTTGCTAGATTCGCTTCCCGTTGGCCAAACATTTGACTGGGTTGATCTGGTCTCGATTGAATTGACCACGCAAATGCTGGCCTTGCTGTTTGATTTTCCTTGGGAGGACCGCCGCAAACTGACCGAATGGTCCGATTGGGCGGGTGACGTCGAATTGTTCCGTTCCGAAGAAACCCGCAAAGCGCGGCTCGCCAAAATGTTCGAAATGGGCGCCTATTTCCAGAATCTCTGGAACGAACGCAAAAACAAGGGTGAGGCCCCTGACCTCATCAGCCGGATGATCCATTCGCCGATGAAGGACATGGCCCCGTTGGAATATATGGGTAACCTCATCTTGCTGATCGTCGGCGGTAACGATACCACCCGCAATTCCATGTCGGGCTATGTTTATGGCTTACATAGCTTCCAAGATGAACGTGAGAAGCTGGAACAGAACCCCGCGTTCATTAGCAACGCCGTCAGCGAAATCATCCGCTGGCAGACCCCGTTGGCGCATATGCGGCGGACCGCGACGCAGGACCATGACCTGTTCGGAGCGCCGATCAAGGCGGGCGATAAAATTGGCATGTGGTATCTGTCTGCCAATCGCGACGAAAGCGTGTTTGAAAATCCGGATAAGCTGATCGTTGACCGCGAAAACGCGCGTCGGCATCTGGCATTTGGCTATGGCATCCATCGCTGCGTGGGTGCGCGGCTTGCCGAACTGCAAATCCGCATCCTGCTTGAAGAAATGGCCGTGCGCCGCCTGCGGCCTAACGTCGTTGCAGAACCAGAGCGCGTCGCCGGTTGCTTTGTGCATGGCTATCGCAAGATGGATGTGGAGCTGTCGCGTTATTGATATGAAACTTTTTGGGCCACCGCAGCATGACTGCTGCCAGAGCTGTCAAAGGAACATGTCATGCAATTAAGCAAACGCCAATTTCTGTCGTTTTTGAGTGTAGGTGTGGCCACGTTCGTATTGGGCTGTGGCCGGGATGCGACGGCCAAGACGCGTTTTGCCGTCACCTACAGCGATACCGAGTGGAAGAAACGGCTGTCGCCGGCGGCCTATCGCATATTGCGCCAAGAGGATACCGAGCGGCCCTATAGCAGCGCGCTGAACGGCGAAAAACGCAAGGGCACTTATGTCTGTGCTGGCTGCAATAAGCGGCTGTTTTCCTCGGCTACAAAGTTCGAAAGCGGTACAGGCTGGCCAAGCTTTTACACGCCATTGGCAGGCGGGATTGGGACGAAAACCGATTATAAGATCGGCTTGCCGCGGACAGAAGTGCACTGCGCGCAATGTGGCGGGCATCTGGGGCATGTTTTTGATGACGGGCCCAAGCCCACCGGTAAGCGCTATTGCATGAACGGTGCCGCCATGAAGTTTGTGCCCAGCTGATCCAGTCGGATAACGTCTAGATGCGCGTTATTTAGGCCCTTCAATGCCCGAAAAGTCCAGTGCAGCAGGCTTTTTTGCGGCGTCGGCCTTGCCATGATTTTCGATAATGGCGGCAATTTCCGACGCCCGGCCGTCCTGTTGGGCATATTCGCGGGCTGAATATCCGGCGCGGCTGTCGGTCTTATCTGGGTTGGCCCCTGCCTTTAACAAGGCGCGCACGGCGTCTATATTGCGGAGTTGGACAGCCAGAATGAGCGCCGTTTCACCTGCGCGATTGCTTTGGTCGACCTGCGCTTTTCTGCGGGTAAGCACGTCTATACCCTCCACATAGCCCAATTGCGTGGCGAGCATTAAAGGGGTCGTACCTTTTTTGTCGGCCAGGTTCGGATTAGCACCTTTTTGCAGCAAATAGCCGAGCCATGTCGAATCGCGGCGCTGGATCACGATATGCAAAGCGGTTTCACCAGAGGTGATATCGCGCGTATTGATGATGACAGAACCAGGTTCTGCCAGAAACTTTTCGGCATCTTCGCCTTTGCGGTCTTTCACCGCTTTCAGGAAATTATAACTGTCCGAAAACTGCGCCATGGCAGCAGGCGCAACGACGCCGCTGGCTACTGGCAAGATGAGCCCAGCCGCTGCAACGAGAAAAAATGTCTTTTTCAACAGAATCTGTTCCATATTCACGTCCATTATCCTTGAATACTCGGTCTTAGCAGACCATGTCTGGCCTCGCTATGAACAAAACATCACTTTTTGCCGCATCCGCCCTTTTGCTCCTATCTGCATGTGGCTCTGGTCCGGCGCAACTGCCGCTCAGCGACGCGCCGTTGGCGGGGGCGACGATCGGTGGTGATTTTCTGCTGACAGATCAGGATGGGCAGAAGCGTAGCTTTAAGGAATTCGATGGCAAATATCGCATCGTCTATTTCGGCTATACTTATTGCCCCGATATCTGCACGCCCGATATGCAGAACCTCATGGCTGGCTTGAAAGCGTTTGAAACCAAGAACCCTGAGCTTGCGGCCAAGATCCAACCGATTTTCATTACCGTTGATCCCGCGCGCGATACCAGTGCGGTGCTGAAACAATTTGTCAGCGCCTTTCATCCGCGCGCTATTGGTCTGACTGGTTCCGATGCGGACATTGCCGAAGCCGCCAAAAAATTCGCGATATACGCCAGCCGGGTCGACGGCAGCGCGCCGGAAAACTACCTGATAAGCCACAGCCAGACGCCCTATTTGATGGGGCCAAAGGGTGAGCCATTGGCGATCATGCCCGCAGATGTCCCCAACACCGACGTCAATGAGGGCGCGCCTGATCTGGTAGAGGCTGAATTGGCCAAATGGGTCCGTTAATGTGACCAAAACCCCCTTTTGGGAGGCGCCGATCGCAAGCCTGGATCGTGCGCAGTGGGAAGCCTTATGCGACGGGTGCGGCAAATGCTGCCTCAACAAGGTGGAGGACGAAGATACCGGCCGCATCTACCCCACCAATGTCGCCTGCAAATTGCTTGACCTAAAAACCTGTCAATGTTCCGATTATCGCGGCCGTAGGGCCATTGTGCCGGAATGCCTCCGGCTTACGCCCAACAAAATTGATGATTATGTCTGGCTGCCGTCAACATGCGCTTATGTGCTCCGCGCGGCGGATAAGCCTTTACCAGAATGGCATTATTTGGTCAGCGGAGATCGCCAGACGATACATGATGCTGGCATGTCTGTGCAAAATAGGGCTATATCGGAACTGCATGCTGGACCGCTTGAAAACCATATTGTCGAAAAGCCTCTCTGACCCCATTGTGGTAATCGAAGGCGAACGCTTACCCGTGCGCATCCACCGGAACAGCCGCGCAAAGCGCATTTCCATGCGCGCCGATGCCATCAAGCGCGAAATCCGGATTACGATGCCGCATTACACCCCCACCAATGTCGCGCTCGATTTTGTCGACAAGAAGCGGGCTTGGATTGCCACACGGCTGAATAATGTGGCGGAGGCCGCCCCCATCGCCCCAGGCAGCGAAATTGCGATCGAAGGCGAAGGCCATGTCATTGAATGGTGCGAGCAATGGCCACGCAGCGTCCGTTGTGGTGAGGGCAGATTGCGCCTTGGTGGCCCGGCATCGTCCGTAGAAGCACGCATCCTGCGTTGGTTGAAAGCCGAAGCGCGCGCCACATTTACCAAGGAAATCACATTTTATTGCGCCAAAGCAAATGCCCCGGTCCCGCGCCTGTCGCTTGGCGATCCACGGAGCCGTTGGGGCAGTTGTTCAAGCCATGGCACTATTTCCCTGAGCTGGCGGCTGATTATGGCCCCCGTCTATGTCCGCCGCTCCGTCATCGCGCATGAGGTCGCGCACATTCGCCATATGAACCATAGTGCCGATTTTTATGCCTGGCTCGACGCGCTGTACGAAGGCAATCGAAAGGCGGCGGACCAATGGCTTAAAATGCATGGGACTGGGTTGCAGCGCGTCGGCAGATAAGGATAACGCGAAAGCGGCACCAGTTACCCAGCGCCCCTTTCCGTCGGTTTATTTATTCAACCCTTGGCGCCACTTCCCAACGCGCCATATTTTTGTTCAAAACCGGCAATGTCACCTGCCGAAAGCAATTGGGCTTGGTCGATCCAGTTGTCCCGCGTGATCCGGCCTGCAAAGGCACCCAGCTTAGGATTGATTTCAGCTACGTCGGCGGCGGTCCATCCTGCGACCTGGGCAAAGCTGGTTACGCCAAGCCCCTTCAGCAGAGTGTTGACCTTAGGGCCCAAGCCCTTGATCAGCTCAAGATTGTCCGGAATTGATGCCGTTGGCGCAGGCTTTGCCGCCTTTGCCTTAGGCGCGGCCTGCGCTTTTGCTTTTTCGGCTTTGGCCTTGGGTGCTTTCTCCGCCTTGGCTTCTTCTACTTTTTCAGCTTTAGCTTTAGGCGCTTTAGGCGCTTTGGGCGCTTTTTCCGCTTTTGCCTTTTGCGTAACAGGCTTCGCCGCAGCTTTCGGCGCAGCGGTTTTGGACTCGGCTGCCTTTTTCGTTGCAGCGGTCTTCTTCGGAGCCTTAGCTTTGGCAGTCTTCGCCTCTGGCACAGCGACCTGAACAACCGGCGCAATGGGCGGTGCAGGAACAGCCGCAGGCGGCGATAATATGTCTTTAGGCGCGCTGTCCGTTTTCTTTTTCGCGCTGCCCAGCGGCAGCAGCCACCACAATAATATGGCCAAGATCAGGACCGCACCGATGATGACTGGAAAATAATTGGACAATGTATTTCTCCTAAGGAAAGTCCAAAAAAATATGACGTTCAATTACGCCGAAATATGTATGCCTAACAATATTAGGCCGTGAAAGTTGCAGGTCAATCCGTGCCGGATGCCCCCTCGCGCGCCACTTCGCGCCAGCCAATGTCTCTGCGGCAGAAACCACCTGAAAAATCGATGCTGTCCACCGCCGCGTAGGCAGCGGCCTGCGCCTGCGTCACCGTATCGCCGGTTGCGGTGACGTTGAGCACGCGCCCGCCGCTGGCGACCAATTGGCCGCCGACTTCAGCCGTGCCTGCGTGAAATATCTTGGCGTGCGTCACATCCGCAAGATGGATAACGCCCCCTTTTTCCGGCACAGCTGGATAGCCATTTGCGGCCATCACAATTGTTAACGCCGCTTGGCGCGAAAATGCTGGAGCGTCGGCTTGTGCGAGCGTTCCTGTCGCAACCGCCAACATCAAAGCCGGCAGATCGCCTTCAAAACGGGTCATCAATACTTGGCATTCGGGGTCACCGAAACGGGCATTATATTCAATGAGTTTTGGCCCCTCGTCGGTGAGCATCAGCCCTGCAAACAGGACGCCGGAATACGGCATGTCATGTGCCGCCATATAGGCCACGGTTGGCTTAATGATGCGCTCCATGACTTGTGCCTGCAATGCATCGGTCAGCACAAAGGCGGGCGAATAAGCGCCCATTCCGCCGGTATTGGGGCCCGTATCGCCATCGCCCACGCGCTTATGGTCTTGCGCGGAGCCAAAGGCGACAACATCATGGCCATCGGTCAGCGCGAAAAAGCTCGCTTCTTCGCCGGTCATAAATTCTTCGATCACGACACAGGCGCCTGCATCCCCAAAACCACCGCCGAACATATCGTCAATCGCGGCCTCCGCTTCGGCCCGTGTTTCGGCGATGATAACGCCTTTGCCCGCCGCCAAGCCATCCGCTTTGATAACATAAGGCGCATCGAACGCGTCCAAGCCAGCGATCGCCGATGCCTTGCTGTCATATCGGGCATAGCCAGCGGTCGGAATGCCAGCCGCCGCACACATATCTTTAGTAAAGCCCTTCGACCCTTCCAATTGCGCGGCTTTTTGATTGGGGCCAAAGACCGGAATGCCGACATCGCGCAAGCTGTCGCCCAAGCCGCTGACCAATGGTGCTTCGGGTCCGACCACGACCAGTCCAATATCATGGCCCGCGCAAAAGGCGATGACCGCCGCGTGATCGGCGAAATTGAGATCCACCAACTCCGCCTCTTGCGCGATACCGGGATTGCCCGGCGCTGCAAAGAGTGTATCGCAATTTGGCGATTGCGCGAGCTTCCACGCCAGCGCATGTTCGCGACCGCCCGAACCGATGAGCAAGATATTCATGTCCGCAAATGACCCCTTTGAAACTGCCGACCCGCAAGTCGCTCGCCTGTTAGCCGAGGAGCGGCCCGGCGACAATGCCCAGGCGATGAGCGTGTCGGAACTGTCGCTTGCCCTGAAACGCACCGTTGAGGACCGATTCGGCCATGTCCGCGTGCGGGGGGAGATTTCTGGGTTTAAGCGCGCGGCGTCGGGGCATATCTATTTTTCCATGAAAGATGATAATGCACGGCTCGATGCCGTGATGTGGAAAGGCGGCGCGGCCCGCCTGCCCTTCGCGCCGGAGGATGGGCTTGAAGTCGTCGCCACGGGCAAGCTCACCACATATGCGGGTCGTTCCAATTATCAAATCGTCGTCGATAGCCTGGAGGTAGCGGGCGAAGGCGCGATGATGCTTTTGTTTGAAAAGCTGAAAGCACGCCTCGCCGCCGAAGGGCTATTTGCGCCCGAACGTAAGAAGAAGCTGCCGTCGCTCCCCCGCACGATCGGCGTGGTGACATCGCCCACAGGCGCAGTCATTCGTGACATTTTGCACCGATTGGCCGACCGCTTCCCAACGCATGTCATCGTCTGGCCGGTATTGGTGCAAGGCGAAGGATCGGCGGCCCAAATAGCGCGGGCAGTGAACGGATTTTCCGCCATGCCGCAAGATGGCCCGGCCACGCGCCCCGACCTTGTCATTGTCGCGCGCGGTGGCGGGTCGATTGAGGACCTTTGGGCCTTTAACGATGAAGCTGTCGTCCGTGCCGTCGCCAATTGCACGATACCGATTATCTCCGCAGTCGGGCATGAAACCGACACCACCTTGTGCGACTTTGCGGCTGATCTGCGCGCGCCTACGCCGACCGCTGCTGCCGAAATCGCGGTTCCGGTGCGCAGCGACCTGTTGCAACGCGTCGGCCAATTGGGTCTGCGCATGGCAAACAATGTGCGCAAGCGTGTCGACTTAGCGGCGGAACGGCTTGAGGCGCAACGGCGGCTGATGCCACGTCTGTCCGATCTTGCCGCACCGCATCAGCAGCGCACCGATGACCTTGCCGAACGTCTGCGCCAGTCCCTGCGCACGCGCGTCGGTAAGGCGGAGATTGCCTATTCGGGGCCAGCGATGATGCTGCACCCCCGCCTTTTGACCCGCCGTGTCGAACAAGGCCAGCAACGGCTAGATGCGCTTAGCCGCCTTGCAGGCAGCCTGCATCCCGAGGCCCCGCTAAAGCGCGGCTTTGCCCGTGTGACAGATGCAGACGGCAAAACGATTATGTCACGGGCTGCAGCAGTGATGGCGGGCGACGTGACCCTGCGGTTCGTCGATGGTGCAGTCGGCAGCGTCATCAATGGTTCTGCGCCGCCGCGATCTGCGACACCCAAACCAGCGCAGCCGACGGTTAATCAAGGCAATCTGTTCGACGGCTGACGCGATGCATTGCCCATTGCGCGTCGATGCGCCATAATGCAGTCATGCTGATGTCTTCGAAAAACAAAGTCGCCCGCCTGCATTATATGGCCAATAACTTCCGTATACTCACCGCTGGCGACCATGTGATATGCGCGGTGACGGGCCAAGCAATCGCGTTGGAGGAGCTGCGTTACTGGAGCGTTGTCAAGCAGGAGCCATATGTGAGTGCAGAGGCATCCACCCGCGCGGCATTGGCCAAGGGTTGAACATTTGATGCGCACCAGCCGGGTTTTGCGCGCAAACATCACGGCTTTCCTCAGTCTGGCCATTGTGACGCCGCCGGTTTTCGCGCAGCCACAGCTTCTGTCCCAAAACACCCCAGCTGAGTTCTGGATATCCAGCGCTGCTGTGCAAGGCGGCTTGGTCATCGGCCGCGCGCCCAAAGGGGCAGGCAGCGTATTTTTAGACGATGTGGCGTTAGAGCTTAGTCCGGACGGATTCTTCCTGATCGGTTTTGACCGTGACGCACCGATGCAGGCGCGGTTGGCCGCTATGCTGGCCGATGGCAGCAAGATGGAGCGCAATATCACCGTCGCCTTGGGCAATTGGCGCATCGAAAATGTTGCCGCGAACATCACCGGCGGCGCGAAAAGTTCCGCCGAATTTCAGGCGCGGCGCAGCGCAGAACTTGCACAGATTACGGCTGCACGCGCCGTCCGCAGCGATAGTGAAGGCTGGCGGCAAAGTTTCATCCGCCCCGTATCAGGCCGCATATCCGGCCTATTTGGCGCACAACGCATCTATAATGGCACGCCGGGCAGCTATCATAATGGCATGGACATCGCCGCTGCCCGAGGCCAGGATTTCGTCGCACCCGCCGACGGCGTCGTCACCCTTGCCGCCAATGACGCCTTCACCTTGGAAGGGCATTTGCTGATGATTGACCATGGCATGGGTTTGAACAGTGCGTTTTTGCACGCGTCCGAATTGCTGGTCAAAAAAGGCGACGTTGTGCGGCAAGGCCAAGTCATCGGCCGCGTTGGTGCCACAGGCAGGGCAAGTGGGCCGCATTTACACTGGGGCATGAAATGGAATGCCGCGCGTATTGACCCAAAGCTGTTATTGCCATCTGGTTGACGCCGCATGATCGTCGGATCGGACAAAAAACAAAGCACCCCGGCGGTTAGGCCGGGGTGCTAGGGTGCTGGTCTAGAAGGGGGAGGGGGACCAGCGGGTCAACATTTGCTTTTACCCATTTGTTGACCTGTAAATATCGTTTCGAAAAGCAAACTGCAGTTTCCAGACATTGTTCCCAAAAATCATGCCGCCTTTGAATTTATGTCGGCTTCCCGGTGCATCAGCAAAGCTTGGCCAATGGTGGCGATGACGGTTTCCGGTTCAAAAGGCTTCGTGATCAGATAGGTCGGTTCGGGACGTTCGCCGGTAAGCAGGCGTTCCGGAAAGGCTGTGATGAAAATCACGGGCACCGTTTGTTCAGCCAATATATCCTTCACAGCATCGATGCCGCTCGATCCGTCGGCAAGACTGATGTCGGCCAGGATAAGATCTGGCTTTTCATCGCGCGCGTTGGCCACAGCTTCTGCCCGGGTGCGGACAATGGCTATTGTTTCATGGCCGAGGCTTTCGACAATTTGCTTAATGTGCAATGCGATGATCGATTCATCTTCAATGATGAGCACGCGGGCAGACAGCGCATCTTCTATCGCGCTGCGTGCCGCCTGAACATGTGCGCGCACATCGTCTTGGCCCATGCCCAAAATCACGGCCACATCTTCGACCGCAAATCCTTCAACCGTGGCGAGCAGCAAACTTTGTAGGCGCTTGACTGGAAAATGCGCGATCACACCGCTGCGACCGCGCGATTCAAGTGGCGCAATCATTTCGCTTTTCCAGATCCGGTGAAATGTTCTGAATAGCTCGGTTTTGGCTGGAGCATTTTCATCCCATTCTTCAGGTGCTTCCAATAACGCTTCCAATGTTTCGCGCACGGCCGCATCGCCCATTGACTGTGACCCAGTCAATGCCCGTGCGTAACGCCTAAGATATGGCAATTGTGATGCCAGTTGCTGTCTAAATGACATAGTTACTCCCTTTGCTAGCGAAACTAATACGCTCGAAATGCGATTTTGTTCCCGCCTGATGGAACAATATCATGTGTAGGGGCTTAATCGCCTATGATAAAAATATTCGCCTGTCTGAATTGTGGTATTGCGCCATGGGCATAATGACAGAATATGGTCAGTCCGGGTCCGACACTTTGCCGGGCGTCTGGAATGATGGAGGGGGTCAATTGGGTAGCAATAAAGGCAAACAGTACGCAGGGGAGGCGATAGACCCGGAATTTGATTCCCTAACCGCGGCCCTACGCCAGATGCATGACAGCATCGCCAATGAACCCGTCCCTGACGATTTTCTGGATCTTCTGGATCAAATTGATGCCAAAATATCCGCCTCTAAGAAATTGTCATGAGCGCCTTGCCGGTGGAATCGCACCCCATCTCTGAACGGCGCGATGCATCGGATGATTTTAGAGCCCAGATGATTGCACTTATCCCGTCGTTGCGCGCTTTTGCACGCGGACTATGCGGCAATCGGGAACTTGCGGACGATCTCGCGCAAGAGGCCATGATGCGGGCATGGGCTGCCCATGCAAGCTTCACCCCGGGAACCAATTTCCGAGCCTGGATGTTCATGATATTGCGCAATCAATTTTACACCACGATGCGCAAAAATTCGCGGATGACAAGTTGGGACCCCGAGGCCGCCGAACGGCTGCTGGTGGAGGCACCGCCGCAGCAACATCACATCCACATGACCGATGTTGAAAAAGCGTTGCGAAAGCTACCTGCTGAACAACGCGAGATACTGATGCTGGTTGGCGCAGGCGGCGCCAGCTACGAAGAGGCAGCGGTTATTACAGGCTGCGCCATCGGTACCGTCAAGAGCAGGCTAGCGCGCGGCCGCGTGGCATTGGCGGCGTTGATTAACGGTCCCGACGAGGCTGTGTTAAACAAGCCCGTGAGATCAAAGCCAGTTCGGAACAGTTTGCCCAAGCACCCCAACCCGACGCCAAGCATGTGACGGCGCAGACCCAGCCGCTGGGGATTGGGCCGCAGGCTCCTGCAGATTTTTTTCGAGGCACAAAAATGGACTCGAATTTCACAAATGATGCCTATCGGTACGCGGACTAAATGGTTTCTTTACGACCAATGAACATGCGAAACGGGCTTATTCTGGTCGTGCTCGTCGCCTTGCTGCCTGTGACGATTGTAAGCTTCATCCAAGGCAACGCGACTTTGAAACATACGCGAAATTTGGCCTTTGATCGGTTGCGCGATACGGCAAGTGCAGTGGCCGAACGGCAACGCGACCCTTTCGTAATTGCACAGCATCTGTTGCTGGCCCACACAACGAACAGGGATGTCGTCCGCATGACCGCCGATTGCGATACGGCGCTGCGCATATCTTTAAGCAATTATCCGCCCGTTACCAATATCGCCCGAACAGCAGCAGATGGCACGGTGCGCTGCTCTGCCATTCCTCTTTCCAAGCCTGTCAATGTTGCGCAAGAAGGCTGGTGGCGACGCGGGGTCAATGCGAAGGGCATGACCATCACAAAAGCGCCTGTTTTCGCGCCCATATCCCAAAGGGACGTGTTGTTCCTTATCTTACCGTTGCGCACCGCCGATGGTCAATCGGACGGCACAATCACCGCGGCCATTGACGTCAAATATCTGCGCGACGGGTTGCGCCAAGCCGCACGCGGCAGCGCGGGCGCATTAGCCATTGTGACCCGCGACGGCACGAAGGTGGCAAGTGGCGACCGGCCGTTGCCGTTTACGCCTGACGTCACAGCGCGCCAGAGCCAACCCGTCGAGATCCGCGATAGCAAAGGCACATTATGGATTTACACGCTGCACAAGCTCTACAGTTCTGACCTGTTTGTCGTCTATGCCGAACCACATGATACATTAATGGCGGCAGCGATATCGCAAGTGCGCACCAGCATTTTGCTGCCTATGATTTCCATATTGCTTGCGTCACTTGCCATCTGGGTCGGAACGCACCGCCTGGCCTTGATATGGTTACGCGAATTGCGTGCCGTTTCGGGGCGCTTCGCCCAAGGCGACTTTACCGGAGACAGGCACAAGTTCGACCGCGCGCCCGAAGAAATCGCGGCTTTTAGCGCAGATTTACACAGCATGGCCGATGCTATCGACCGCCGTAATACGGACCTGACGCACGCGTTGGAGGCAAAAACGCTGCTCACCCGTGAAGTGCACCACCGTGTCAAAAACAACCTGCAGATCATCAACAGCCTGTTAACGCTGCAGTCGGACCGTGTGCGTGAAGGCCCAGCGAAGGAAGTGTTGGCACAAACCCGTGCGCGGATAAACGCTTTGGCGCTTATCCACCGACTCTTATACGAACAAGATAATGGCTATGAACGCGGCGACGTGCCGATCCATAACCTGATGGCAGAGCTATGCGCGCAGTTGCGCGGTGCAAGCCGGTCCATGACCCATGTTCAGTTGACCTGTCAGGCAGAGAGTTTCTCGGTGCCGATTGAATATGCCGTACCCTTGACATTGTTCGTGGTGGAAGCGGTCACCAACGCCTTTCGCCATGCATTCCCCAAAGGTCGGCATGGGGCAGTCATCCTGCGGTTCAATCTGGAAGGCGAGAATGCCATTCTGGACATTTCAGACAATGGGCAAGGATATGTTGTCAGCGACGCAGCCGCGCAAATGGGTACCGAATTGATGCACGGCTTTGCCACCCAAGTGGATGGCGATCTGTCGATATCAAGCCGCAAAGGGCATGGAACGCGGGTTGTACTAAAATTCCCGTTGCCCAAGGTCGCGACCTAGTCCCGGCACAAAAAAGGGCCCGCCGGTTGCCCGACGAGCCCTGATTACGATGCAAAGATGGGACTATTTTTTGTCCTGTGCGTCGGCATTATCTTCCATGGCATCAGCCTTAGCATCGCCTTTTTCACGGACCACGTCAGCTGCATTTTCGACAGCGGTTTCAGCCGCAGTGTCTTTGCCATCTGTCTTGGTGTCCATGGCATCGGCCTCAACCTCCATGATGTCAGCTTGCACTTCAGCCTTATCGCGGACGGCATCGGCTTGCTGCTCTTGTGCATTTTCTGCACCGGAATCGCAGGCGCCAAGCGTCGCCAAAGACACAGATGCGGCGAAAATTAAAATCGACTTTTTCATAAATTTTTCCCTGAGTTAATGATTAGCGGACACTGCCGCGACGGAACATATTGACGATCGCCAACAGAACAACTGCACCTGAAAATGACGCGACCAACGAGCGGAGATCGAAATTGCCACTGGTGATTGGCGCGCCGCCGATCAGGGGGGTGATGACAAAGCCGGCCAAAAAGGCACCCACGATGCCAATAATGACATTTAAGAATATGCCCTGCTGTCCGTCTGTGCGCATGACGATGCTGGCCAGCCAGCCCAAAATGCCACCGACAATAAGAATGATAATGAGGTTCATGCTATTTCTCCCTTTCAGAGTGCGAGGGAAAACATCGCTAGAACCATTTGGTTCCGATTTTGCTTAGGCCACGGCCTAATCCCCGTTCAACCGAGCAATTTGACGGCTGTTCAGAGGAACCATGCCGCACCTTTCGTCGTTACCTATGCAGAATTAAACTTCGACAAATGACGAAAGTGAGGATGACATGACGCAGTCAGTAAGCCCCAAAAAAAATATGGCCAATGGGAGCGCGAAAAGCACGAATGGATCAACCAGGGCCAGCGCGAAGCCCGCTTCGAAGTCGAGTCCAAGGCCCATGCAAGCGCGTAAAGGGCAAGGCAGCCGCTCGTCTGCATATGCCGTGCCATCATGGCTCGGCGCGGTGGCCTCTGTCATTGGCGTCGGCGTTGCGATAGGCGCAGGACTTTACGCGACGCGTGATCAATGGATGCCAAAGGCCGACAAATGGAAAGAAGATTTTTCCGCCGCCTTTGCCGATGATGAAACCGATTCTGAGAATTTCGACCAAACCCGCCACGCCGGCGCGGATTCTATGCGCGATCATCCGGGTAAGAATTGGAACAGGGTCGATGATATGTCGGATGCGTCTTTCCCCGCCAGCGACCCGCCATCGTTCACGCCAGCGACCGTATCCTGAATGGAGGACAGAATGATGTCGCATTCCGATGGTGGCATTATTGTTAATCTCTAAAGAAAAACGGGCTGTCCGCTTTACTGCTGACAGCCCTTTTTTCATTCAGCAGCGTGATTCCGACGGGGGCGATTCCAATGGGGTTTCATCGGGAATGCGCCCCGGATAATCGGTATCGCCCAAATCACCTGGAGACACTTCGTCTGGGCTAGTGCCCGGCACTTCGTTCGGCGGGCTGTATGGCTTGGGATCGGGGTCGACCCTATTTTGCATAGGCATCATCATCCGATGGCTCCCCAATAGACAGCGACCATGGCGACCACCGCGAGAACCAATGATACTGCCAAAACATAGCGCACGCCCATGCCTGTCTTTCCGGCCCGCGCGTCTTGTGTGTTTATCTTCATAACACGTCTCCTTATGTACATGGTACAAAGGTAACGCCCAAAGCGCGGCTTGGTTCAACCGGCGCGGTACCGAAAATTCCACCGCCACTTGCGCGCCAATAAAAAGGCCGGGAATGACCCGGCCTTTTTATGTTCCATAAGGTTAAAATATCAGCTTGGCGTTTCGAGATAGGCGATCAAGTCCGCACGCGTTTGTGCATCTGGCAGACCCGCATAGATCATTTTCGTCTGCGGAATGACGCGCTGTGGCTTTTCCAGAAACTGGAACAATTTTTCCTTGGTCCAGACAAAGCCCGCGCCCGCATTGGCCGCAGAATATGTATATCCTGGAACTGTTCCAGCCGTGCGCCCGATAATGTTATGCAAGGACGGGCCGATTTTGTTCACGCCAGCGTCGGTAACATGGCAGGTACGGCATTGCGCGAATAGCATCTTGCCATTGGCGGCATTGCCGGTGAAGTTGGCAACACTGGTGCCGTCAACCGTGCTCATGTCGGTTGCAGCAAGGGGCCCCGCAGGTGCAGCTGGAGCAGATGCTTCCGCCTGTACAGATGCATCGGCCTCGCCTTCTGAACCACCCGAGCATGCCGCAAGCATTGCGGATAAAGCCACGAGGCAAGCTATTGCTTTTGTGTTGACCATAGATTCTCCTGTCACGTCTTTAATGGCCACATAGCCAATATCTTGCTTACGCAATGCGCTTGCAACTTTAATCAACAACGCCCCCCATGAAAAGGCCATTATGCAGCATTATCCGCGCTACTCAGCAGGGGTATTTTCCGCGCCAGTCTCCTTGAGCACCTTGTGCCGGAGGCGGTTTACAAACAGATAGATTAACAACATGACCGGCAAAGTTACCGCGCCCATGATGATGTCAGTTATATGGTCGCTGTTGATCGCGGCAATGCCCTTTGTCATATAGGCTATCAACCCTATCAGATAATATGCAGCGGCAATGACCGAGAGCCCTTCAACCAATGTTTGAAGGCGAAACTGAAGCTGCGTGGAGCGCTCCATTGACCGCATTAGCACGAGGTTCTGCGCTTTAATCCGGCTGTCGATCCGTACATCAAGCGTGTGCATGACGCCCGATATCCGTTCGGCAATATCCCTCAGCCGCTGACGGAATACCGAACAGGTGCGCGATGCAGGCACCAGCCGTCGTTCCGTGAAATCCGTGAGGCTCTGAAAATTGGCTATCGGTTGAACATCCAGCGCCGCCAACCGGTCTGCGGCAACCTCTGCATAAGCCGCCGTCGCGCTCAGTCGGAAGCTGGTTGCCGATCGAATAAGTTCCAGCTCTGACGAAATGCCCGCCAGGTCATTCAACAAAATCTCGTCATCTTCATCTGCCAAGGCAACGCGCCGGGCATGGTCAGACAGGCGATGTTCCAGCTGGTCAAGCTGCGGGCCGTGTTGCTGCACCACAGGAAAGCCAAGCAAGGCCAAGTTCCGATAATTGCCCAGTTCTTGGACGCGCTGGATGATGCGGCCACGCTCTCCTGCACCTAAGTCCCCAGCGGTAATAAGCAATCGGCCGTAGCCATCCCCATGAATGCTGAAATCTGACCAGAGGCGAATGCCGGAATTGATGTCGCAACACACCATTTCCTCTGTAGAAATGCCAATCGCCGACAAATCCGCTTCGATATTTACATTATCTGGGACAACCCGAATTTGCGTCGCCCGAACAACGCCGCCCGGCCAGTTTTCAAGCCATTGGATATAATTGTGCCGGACGGGATCGGGAATGTCCGCCGGAAAAATCAGCGTTAGCGTGCTGGCTTCGGTATGTCGTTCCCATAAGAAATATATGCCTGAGGCCGTATGCCCGGAGCCGTGCCGCGCCGCGAGCGTCCAATCGTCAAAATCGGGTCGCTTATGTATCAGCCACTGGTCCTCGCTATTGCGTTCGGCAGGTTCGATTAACCGGACCACTTGGTAGATTTCGGAATTGGCGCTGACTGGCGCAAAACGGCGCAACCGCATTTCGTCAACAGCCCATCGGCGCAGCGGATGTTCAGTAAAGCTCATAGACAGATAGTCGCACAGAATATCTGAAAGTCTATACACTTAAATAGCTTAGGGTCGGGACCCATTGCGCACGCAAGGTGGGAAAAAAGACACAAAAAACGACATTTCGTTCTTTTTATACCCCATATGGGCATTGGGAATCACCCAAAATTCCCTGATGAGCGCGGTCTGCGGAGACCACAGTCCAGTTGGACCGCGTTCAAAGGATTAGAAAATGAAGAAAATATCTAGCAAGCTTTTTGTAGCGCTCTCGGGCATTATGGCTCTTGGCGTTTCTGTTCCCGCTGTCGCTCAATCGGCCAATGGCAGTGGTTCGATTAAAATTGTCCGGCCGCTGACTGTTACCAAAGACACAGATATGGCGTTCGGAACGATCATTCGGGGTGCGGGAACCGTTGCCCTTACTGCAGCAGATAGTACGGTCCGCTCTGTTACTGGTGATCTCGGGGTTGTAGGTTTAGGCCAGACTGCTGCCAAATTTACACTCGACGGTGAAGGCGCCCAGACAGTAAGCGTTAACGTTCCCGCGACGTTCGACATGACCAACAGCAGCACCAGCGGCACTCTGACTGTCACTACCTCGAAAGACATTGGCGCAACAACTACCCTTAGCAGCACATTGGGTAGTGCTGGAACCAAGGTTTTCTACATTGGTGGCTCTATCCCCATAACTGCAACCACCGCGTCTGGCGCCTATTCAGGCACATTCACCGTGACGGCTTCTTACAATTAATCGCGGATGATGGAATGAAATGAAAGGCCGACGCCAAGGGCAATAGGCCTTTCATTTCAGCCTCCCCCTCCGCCTGATGCAATTGGCACGAGGACGCATTTCACGGTTATCCCGCCATAAATTGTTGCGGTATCATCCGGCCATTGATCACTTGCCCACGTCGAGGAACCAAAATGCATTCTTTTGCAATGATGTGGAAAAAAACGCGAGCGGCGATAATGGGCCTGATCTGTGTGATCGCTGCTGCGAGCCCGCAATCATTATGTGCTCAAGATAGCGTTGCCATCGACAATCCGGCCGCGCCTGCCCTGGGGACAATTGTTCGGGGCACCGTTGATAGTCAGTTTCGGGTTGCAGCAAGTAGCGGCACCATATCACGCGTCTCTGGTAACAGCCAAAGATTAACAGCCGGATCCTCGATGAGTGTTCCGACCGTCACAATTTCATGCTCAGGAAATTGTAGAAGAGATACTACGGTGATAAATGTCACGATTAGGAGCCTTGCGACAATTCCGGTTGAGTTCGTGAGAGAGCAGCCGTCGGCAGGTAACTTCACTTGGGGCAATACGGTAACGAACGGAAATCAGATGAGCTTCACCCTCACTGCCAGCAGAAATAATCCGGCACCGGCAACCTTCAAACTCGGGTTTATGGTCAATATCTTGGCAAATTCATCCACTGGGCAGCTATCATTACCTTATACTATAAGTATCAGCCGACCCTGATTTTCGCCTCGCAGAACTAAAGCGAGCCGACATTATTCATAGAGCACTGTGATCGGCACCTGCGCGGTGTAAACGGCCAATCTTGCATTGGCCGATAGCAGCAAGGTTCCACCAATGCGGATAACTTCCACACCATTTGCGTTCAGCAAGCCATTGCCATTTATCGCAATGTTATTGCGGGTCGCGCTCACCATTGTGAAAGCTGAAACTCGAAACGACCCGGACGAACTGAGGACGCTTGCTGGCAAGGAAATACGATAGCTGCGATTGGGCTCCCCTTTAATCGTGGCCCTCAACGCACTTGGTGTACCGCCAGGCAGCACAACAAGCCCAGTGGATTTCAGTGCATTATTTGGCTCGATTGTCGCGACGATGACACGGGACCCCTTCCTGACTTGCAATCGGCCAAAGGAGAGTGTTTGTTCCACAGACACGGACAGAGGGGTAATGATTTCAATTGATGCGCTTGCCTGAGCCGGCTGTGTTTCTGCCCGAAGCGGCGTGTTGATTGCGCTGCTAAGTACCAACCCCGCCAGCAGAACAGCGCAGTGCGAACGTCGTATTGGGGTCAATGATTTCATCATAAAACTTTCATCTATGGCAATATGGGGCGTGCAGAAGCCGTTGCATTTCGTGAACTTTGGCCGAGCGCCTTTTAAGCCGACGGTTGGGGGTCATGGGCACCGGTTACTGGGTTAGGCAGCGACAGCGCAATTTGTGAGAGCAAGGCAATCAGCCGCTTTTGGTTTCGCATTCTGGTCTTGCTGAGTAAGCTTTTAATCTGGCTTCGTATCGTACCGATCGCGACATTTCGAAGCGCGGCCAACTCGTCCGCTTCCTGCCCTGCATAAAGCGCCAGTGCGACTTTGGCCTCCGATGGCGTTAGGGCGAATAAATCGATGAGCATCGTCGATGTCAAATTGCCCGGCAGGGCGCTAAGGTCGATAAACGATACAAGGGCATGCTCTGGCTCCCGCGCTCTTCTGACCGTAATAAGATAGCCGAAGTCCGAAGCATCATCGGGCGCCATAATTGCAGACGATTTGTCATCTGCAATTGCAATACGCACAGCTTCGGCAAAACGTTTTTCAAAACCACGGGGTATCATCGGCAGACCATTGGCGTCGAGATTGATCCGTAAGCAGCCGGTGCCACCGACTATGCGCAGCGCCCCTTTATCATGTGACAGGAGATGGATAGCAGACATTTTGGTTATCCTTTTTCGGTGAGGTCCGGGCGACACGGACTTTAAACTGGCCAACATAGCCGCCGCCGTCAGAAATGGTGACCAAGGGGTTGTCTTCAAGCATGATGCCAAGGCGCGACGCCTGTTCAGGGTCGAGCGCAACACGGTAGCTGCCGGGTGCGAGGCCTTCGGCAAGGAGCGAGCCGTCAAATTCGGACCGGCCCTCAAACGCGACTTTGCCCTCAGCGTCCAACAGCTGCAGCGCGAGGGCCGACAGCCCACGATACTTGCCCGCGCCGCTGTCGAATTCCGCGAGGATTGTCACTTCGCCGGCGCGGACAAAGGCAAGATTGGCGACAGCAACGCGCCCAGGTCTAGGAATGAACTGCCAACGCGCCTTAGCGAGCTGTAGATAGGGATCTTTCATGCTGTCAGGGTCGACTTCCAAAATAGCTTTCGGGCCGCTGCCCAGCCCCTGCGCCAGTGCCCGACCATCTGCATCGGTCGTCGCTTCTTTGCCCGCGCTCATAATCTTCAGGTCGGGTACCGGGGCCTCAAGAGGATCCCGCAGCCCATTCCCATTAACGTCTTCAAACGCCTGAACCGCGATATTGCCTCCTGTGCCAGACCCCGGTGGCGTGAGGCGATAGCGCCGCTTAATCGGATCAAACAAGCCGCCGATGCTTAACTGTAGTCCAACGCGAAGGTCCTTATTTGACGTCACATAGCTCGAGTTTAGCGTTATATTTGCAAAGCGGAATTGCCGCGTCAGACCACCTTGAAATGCGGTGGTTTGACCCTCACCGAAATAGCGGGCCGCCGCCAACCGCAACGAGAATCGTTCAGACAATCGGCGATCAGCTGTGAATGTAGCGGAAATAAGCTTGGCCTTTGGAAGCAATTCATAGCTGCTTCCGGCGCGCAATTGCCACCCGAGCGCAACAAGGCCAGTGACTTCCGTTGCCCCACCGATCCGGCGTTGCGACGGCTGGCCGCCGCCACTTTCTTGCTGGGCATCTATACCTGTTGAGAGCAGATAGCGTCCGATGGGGCGCGAGCTGCGCACACTGCCCTTGAGATATCGGCGTTTGTCCGCTGTTTCCTCGCGACTTATGGTCAGGGCGATCGGCACAGTTTGCCCGCCTGCGCCTAACACGAAGTCAGAGCGCAGGGCCGTAGATCGACGCAGAGGATTTTCTGCAAGCGCACCCAGAGGCTGGCTCTCATCAAAAAAGCGACCGCGATATTCCGAATGGCGCGCGACAAAGGAAATGCCTGCTGGCCGTCCTGCCAAACCGAGTGCCATCGCCTGCGCGCCGCTGCTGTCCCATGCCCCGTCCACTTGTGTCGAATAGCCGTTGAGGTTCGCGAGCATTCCTGCACTTAATAAGGTTCGACCATTTCCGCTTAAAGGCGCGAAATGCGCCAATCCGCCATTCACCGTAACGCCATTGCCCAGACCGTGCGCAATACGGGCGACAGCCCTCAGCTGACCATAGCCCGGCAGAAACAGTCTTGCAGCCTCTGGCACCTTATTGATTTCAATCATTTGACGACCCTCTTCAATAAGGCCGGCGCTAAAACTGGTGCTCCCCGCAGCCAATTGGTTACCGTCGACATTGATCCGGCGCACTTCCTCTCGCCGTTCACCGCGCGGGCCGTAAAAAACGAGGCGGATTAGGTTGCTGCCATAAACCAACGGAATTTCGGTAAAGGCGTAGCGACCATCTTGCGTATTCATTTCAGAACCGCGCAGGACTTCGTTGACGTAAAGTTCAACCTGATAACCCAAAGGCAGCTCTCCGCGAAGGTCAGTGCGGTCAAAAATATTTGCCTGCTCTAAAGATTCCGACGTCAGGAACAGGCCCCTACCAGCAGAACTCTGCGGGCCGATTGACAGGCCGGGCGCAATCGTGTCGCCGAAATTAGCCCGCGTTATACCCAAAGGCCCAGCCATGCCTTGGCCGCTTGGATCTTTGCGCTCAAACAGGACGCGCATATTATCTAACGTACCTTGAGCATCCGAAGCTGCAAACAGTTGGAACCCGGTATAGAGCAGATCTCCGCCCAATCTGAGGTCGTAATTATAGCCCGAAACTGGCGCATGATTGCCAGCTTCACCGCTTAGAGTGAGATCGAACGAAGGTATTGAGAGTATCCTATAAGGCTGCTCCAGTCCCTCGACTTGATCCGTAAATGAAGCCTCCGCAAACGGTTTCCGGCTCTCCCGCTCCATCCGGGCTTTAAAGGGCAGTTTTTCCCGCGTGCGGAGATGTAATGCCATATCGCCCATGTCGGCGACAAAAGTTATGGGCAACAACCGCTGCAAAATCTCCGCTCGGATGTAGATTTCATCATTTTGCACCACAGCATCGCCCAACTGAAGTGAAAATTCCTGTCCTTCGCCCCGCGCGATGTTCCGCACTAAGTCGATATTAAATATACGTGTTTCATCAACAACCCAGCCCGTGGCCTTGCGTTCCATGGGATCAACGTAAATGGCAAGATCAAGCAGTCGCGCCAGTTCACCGACGGGTAAATACAGGCCAGCCCGCGAAGAGTAGCCACCCAGCGTATCTGTCAGGGCAACGCCATCAGCATCGGTTTGCAGCAGCGCAAGGTCGTCCTCAGTAAATGGGCGCGGAGGAACGCCCGGGTAAGCGGTCGATCCTCCGGTCGCCAAGGTCGGGCCTGTCTGCAAGCTTAAGCAAGCAAACAGTGCGACGGCGCGCAGTGCGGCTGCATTCATTTTGCGGCGATCTGTTCCACGGCAAGTGCAGTGTTCGCTGGCGCAGAATCATCACGATAGCTCAGATAGAGCGGTTCGCCAGCACGGACGGGTCGGTTGAGAGAAATTTCAACCAACCGGTGGTCGATTTCATTGTATACGCCAATACCTTGCACAACGCCGATGACTTTACCCTTTGCATCCTTCTCGCGTACTTCGATGTCGCCGTAGACGGACCCCGGGCCTTTTCGGGTCAGCGCAAACTGGACCTTGTCGCCGCTGGCGCTTGCCTGCTCAATCTGCACCTGGTTCATAAGCTGGCCTTGGCGCACGATTATGGGAATGCTGATCCCAAACAGGGCAATCGCCTGGATCGAGAGCTTATCGCTGCCCTCACCAACCGCTTGGTCAACGGTCAGTCCCGTGTCTTCCGGTGGCAAGGCTGATATGGTTAAGGTCGTACGATATTCACCATCGGACAGGTCAGCGGGACGCAGCAGCCGTAGGCGGATCGCTTGCGACTGCCCCGGCTCAAGCGTGACACGTCGCGGCGTGAATTGGATCATGCTGGCCGAAGATTTCAGCCGGCTAGCAATTTGTTTGCTCTGCGCGTCATCTGGCAGTTCCTCTAGGGCGATGATCTCCCCTGTGGGCAACATGGCGCGATCAATCAATTCGACGCGGTAGGTGACTGTTTGTTCGCCGCGGTTGAAAATATACACAGCGGAGGCCGCGTTAGGGCCGGAAAATACAACGCGCTTGGGCGAAATATTAAGATTGCTTGCCTGCTCGGTCTGCGCGTGCGCCGGTGCCGTTATGGCCAGCCCGCCCAGTAAAATTGCGGCCAAGCTGTGCACCCAAAAACCACGGCGGGCCATTTGGATTATTTTATAGTTCGTTACATAGGTCGTCATTATTTTCTCCACAGTTTACGACGCGCCTTTTCGGTCTAGTTGGGACCGCATTCCGACCCCATATCCAGCAAAAGTTAAAAGATGATTGATCCCCGCCTGCGTTCATGGCGTTGATTACGGGAATTGCCCCTTTGGGGTTGGATCGCGCGAAGTCATTGTCGCGTGACAGTCCTTTGGACTGGGGTCTTCCGGCTGAACTGGCCCGCTTGTAAAGGACTAAAGTCCATAAGCGTCGCGCCCCATTGGCAGCAGAGGCTATATAGCGCCCTCGCTAAGGCCTCAGGGCTGCACAGACACGCGGCTACGGCGTTAAAATTGTCCGTTCGGTTATCGTTAGAATGTGTTGGAGGTGTGCCCAGCGATTAGCCAAGGGTCTCTGCCTGAGATTCCCTGTTATTAGGGAATCAGCAGGGAAAATATCAATTTTCGAGGTCGATTAAGAGAGCCTTGTGTCACGAAACCCGCAGTATGCCTGCGCTTTTCGACCGAATTCCCTAAAAAAATAACAGGGAATTTAAATCTCGATAACAGGGAAGTGCTGCGTTTATAACAGCGAAGGTATTTGCCGATAACAGAGAGATAACAAATACCCATGTGATCAAGGCGATAGCATAATTGCCCTGCCCGCCACTCCCGAACAGTCAGCTTAACACCTACAAGTCGGCAACGGCTGCAATTGCGCCGGGAGCGGACTGTCTGGTTTTAGCGTGAATTTTTGTGAAAATGCCGTCGCGCAGGACGTCAATGCGTATGGTAGGCTGCCAAATCGAGTGCAATATCGACGATCATGTCTTCCTGTCCACCGACCATTTTGCGCTTGCCCACCTCCGTCAAAATAGCGCGCGTATCGACCCCATAATCTTGCGCTGCTTTTTCGGCATGGCGCAGAAACGATGAATATACCCCAGCATATCCGAGGGTTAATGTTTCGCGGTCCACGCGTACTGGGCGATCTTGCAGCGGTCGTACGAGGTCCTCGGCGGCATCCATTAGCGTGTAAAGGTCGCAACCATGATTCCAACCCATGCGGTCTACTGCTGCGATAAACACCTCAAGTGGTGCATTGCCGGCCCCGGCACCCATGCCAGCGAGCGAGGCATCAACGCGCACTGCGCCATTTTGCACAGCGACAATCGAGTTGGCGACGCCAAGGCTGAGATTGTGATGCGCATGCACGCCACGCTGAGTCTCTGGCTTAAGGACGCGATCATATGCCTGAAGGCGGGAAGCATATTCATCCATGTTCATCGCGCCGCCGCTGTCGGTAACATAAACACAATGCGCGCCGTAATCTTCCATCAGCTTGGCTTGCGTCGCCAGTGACTCCGGGTCGGTCATATGGCTCATCATCAAGAATCCAGATACGTCCATACCGAGATTGCGGGCAGCCTCAATATGCTGCTTCGACACATCCGCTTCGGTGCAATGCGTAGCAATGCGAACGGAGCGCACACCTAGATCATAAGCCCGTTTCAGATCATGTACGGTTCCGATGCCTGGAAGTAACAGTGTGGTCAGCACGCTATGTTCCAGCACTTCAGCTACGGCACCGATCCAGTCCCAATCCGTGTAGGCACCAAAGCCATAATTAAAGCTGGAACCTTGTAGCCCGTCGCCATGGGCGACTTCAATTGCATCGACCTTGGCATTGTCGAGGGCTTTGGCAATCGCCTTGACATGATCTAGGCCATACTGGTGCTTGATTGCATGCATTCCGTCGCGGAGCGTTACGTCCTGGATGTAGAGTTTAGTGTTGGTGGGATCTAAGCTCATGCCGCTACTCCTTCATGCATTCGCACAGCAATTTTTTCTGCAGTTTTGAGCGCTGCAGACGTCATGATGTCGAGATTACCCGCATAAGCAGGCAAATAATGCGCAGCGCCTTCTACCTCGAGAAACACTGTCACCTTAAGGCCAGTGAAATCACCACCCATTTCTGGAATATGCAAAGGCTTGTTCGATCCAATGCTTTCAAACTGCACGGCTTGCTTCATCCGGTAACCGGGAACATAGCTCTGCACTTCGGCAACCATATCTTCGACCGATTTGGCAATTGCGTCACGGTCACCGTCTTCCGCAAGGCAATAGACAGTGTCCCGCATCATCAGCGGCGGTTCTGCAGGGTTCAGAATGATAATCGCCTTACCGCGTGTCGCACCACCCACATCCACGATGGCTTGGCTGGTAGTCTCCGTAAATTCATCGATGTTGGCGCGCGTACCGGGGCCTGCGCTCTTTGAACTGATTGAGGCAACGATTTCACCATAATGCACCTTGGCTACTCTGTTGATCGCATGAACGATGGGTATCGTTGCTTGCCCGCCGCAGGTCACCATATTGACATTAAGCGCATCAAGATTGGTATCGCCATTCACCGGCGGGACCGTGAAAGGGCCGATCGCAGCGGGTGTCAGATCGATCATCCGCTTTCCAGCGGCTAGAACCAGCTCACTGTTGCGTTTGTGGGCATAAGCAGAGGTGGCGTCGAACACTATCTCAATGTCGGCAAACTCAGGCATAGCAACGAGGCCATCAATTCCGTCCGCCGTAATCGCCACGCCTATGCGCGCTGCACGCTTCAGGCCGTCAGACTCAGGGTCAATCCCTACGAAGACGCCCATTTCCAAAGTGTCGGACAGGCGCATGATCTTGATCATCAGATCCGTGCCGATATTGCCGGAGCCAATGATGGCCACTTTAGTTTTGCGCATTGCTCAGGCTCCAGCAAAGGTAAAGGAACAGCTACCGATACCGGCAATCTCGGTACGGACTTCTGCGCCAGCCTTCAGCGTCACCATCGGGCCGAGCGCGCCAGCCAACACGATGTCTCCGGCCTTCAGCGGTTCGCCGCGCTCGGCCAGCGTGCGGGCCAGCCAAGCCGCGGCGTTGAGCGGATTGCCCAGCGCGGCGGCACCGATCCCGGTCGAGGCAATCTCACCGTCTACCATCATCGCCATTTGAGCGCCTTCAAGATCCAGCCCGGCCAATGGCAGCCCTTCCTTTGCAAGGACGAAGAATGCCGAGGAGCCGTTGTCTGACACGGTATCCGCAAAAGTAATCTTCCAATCTGCAATGCGGCTGTCGACGATCTCGATCGCGGCGTGCACCGTCGCAACGGCGGTAGCCACCTCGGCAGAGGTGGAGGTCGTGGAAGGGAGGTCAGCGCCCAACACAAAGGCGATTTCCGCTTCCGCTTTAGCTTGGATGCAGCGGGCGGGATCCAGAAGGCCACCGTCGGCTACCTGCATGTCATCAAACAAGACGCCGAAATCGGGCTGATCCACACCGAGCTGCTGCTGCACGGCCTTAGCCGTCAGACCAGCCTTACGCCCCACGATCCGGCGACCCTGGGCGACCCAGAAACGGGTATTTAGTTCCTGCACGGCATAGGCACCGGCGGCATCAGTCGGGTCAAGCCACTCGCGGAGCGGGGGCACGGGCTCGGCCGCATAGGCATCGCGCAGCAGTCGCGCTACAGTCTCAAAATTGTTGCTCACCAGATACACTCCCTTAATCATTGGCGCTATGCAGACCCGCGGGGCTTGCAACAAGTGGCTCATCGGAATATGTCTCATAATATGAGACAGGGTACGCCCAATATTGTGTCACTGGTCCGCAGCCTAGCTATGTTGGAAGCCGTGCTGACGGACCGTGAAGGCCGCAGCGTTGACGAGCTCGCCCGGCAGCTCGGCTTTCCGCGGGCCACGGCGCACCGCCAGGTCCACACGCTGCTGGGCGAAGGCTTCTTGGTTCGGCTCGGCTCGCGCCAGCTTGCCGCGGGTCCGCGACTGATGAACCTGGCCCAGTTAGTCAATGGCAAGCAGCTGATTGTCGCAGCCGCAGCGCCCGTGCTGCACCGCTTGGCGACGCGGGTTAAAAGCGTGGTCCAGCTTGGCACCCTGGACAGCGACATGGTGACCTACAGGCTAAAGACCGGAGAGGGCGCTGGCGACCTGTTCACCAAGGTAGGGCTGCAGCTGGAAGCTTATTGCACCGGCATCGGGAAGGTCTTGCTGGCCCACTTGCCGAAGGACGAACGCGAGGCCTATCTGGCAACTGGGCCATTCCCGGCGCTTACTGCCAATACCATCACTGATCCAACCCAGTTACGGTCAGAACTGGAAGAGATTGCCCGTCAAGGTTTTGCTATCGACGAGGAAGAAATCGCGCCCGGCCTGTCCTGTCTGGCAGTTCCGATCCGTGCCCCCGACCAGAGCGTGCCAGCCGCCATTTCAGTAAGTCGGCTCGCTTCCGCCGCAGCCGTGCAGACAGATGAGCTGCTTAGGAATCTGCTGCAGGAAGCGGCGCGCGAGATCGCGCACAACATATCATCAGCGGGATGAATCACTGGAGATTGCGGTATGCCCCGTTAAAATAGACCAGCGGGCTATCAGTGTCCTTGCAGCGAACGCGCTCAACCTCGCCAATGCAGATCGTATGGGTGGCAAATTGGACCCGTTCGACTAAGCGGCAAACGAACGACGCTTGGGCTTCGCCGAGGTAGGGGACCCCGGATTCGTCTTCAAGCCACTGGTCGCCCGAGAAGCGCTCCTCACGCATCGCCGGATCCGCAAACCGCTGCGCGACCTCTGCGTGGTCCTGAGCCAGGACGTTGACGGCAAAGTGCGAAGCATCCTGCAGGGCAGCGTGCATTGAGCCCGACTGGTTAATGCAGACCAGCAAGCTGGGCGGGTCAGCCGAAAGTGATGATACGGATGTTGCCGTCATCCCGGTTGGATCAGCCCCAACCATAGTAGTGATCACACTGACGCCAGAAGGCAGGCGACGCATGGCTGCACGGTATTCCTGTGGGGTCATTGGATCACTCCTAAGTGCGGCGGCGCCGTTTCGCGCCGGTGACGTTATTAGAGTAATGACTACACTAAATGCAGTTCGGGTCAATGCTATTTAAGCAGTGACTTTATTAGGGTGTTGGTGTTGCGAACGGACTTCTATAAGGCCGTCGCATGTCCGACGATCCAAAACAGCCTGCGGCGGCCCTCCCAGATGTTCGCCGCCGGACTAGGCTTAGCCCTGAAATGCGCAAGGCCCGTATCGCCGAGGCCGCAGCCGACATCTTTGCCCGTGCCGGCTTTGCGGCCACTGGCTTCCGCGATATCGCCCTTGCCAGCCATACGTCGGAGGCGCTCGTCTATCGGTATTTCCCTACCAAGCAGGCGTTGTGGAGTGCCGCACTGCAGACAGTGAGGAAAAATGCAGCCTCGCAGTTCATTCTTCAGGGTGAGAATGGTAAGCCATGCACCGCGCTGCTGGTGGAGTTGACGGTCGAACTCGCTAGACGCTTCCTAAGTTCCGCAGAAGACGTCCAGCCACAGAACCGGGAAACACTTAACCGTATGCTGCTACGCAGTTTGTCCGAGGATGGAGACTTTGCCGGCAACATGCTCGGTGCGATCGATACCGCGCTGTCACGGCTGCTAGTGGACTGCCTGCAAGTAGCGCGCGCTGCCGGTGACACGGTGCCCAGCGACACTGACGATGATGCCTTCATCCGGCTCTATTTCAACCTGTTTTTTGTAATAAGTTCGATGCAGATGCACGGACTGGTCGATCCGCAACGGCAGCCTGACGGTATCAGTACAACCATCTACAATCTGGTGGAATTTCAACTCCGCGGGATTGGACTGCGCCCAGATGTAGTCGCCCGGGAGTTGGTGCGGCTGCGCGCCTTGCATTCGGCCGCAGGGACAGGCAGCAACACTTATGGCTAAACTCAGTCTTAGTATTGCCTCACCGTTGTTGGTGACCTAGATGGACCGCGGGAGAATTACATGACTTCGGAGAAAGCCGCCCGGATTCGTCCGCGCGGAGAACACCGTTCTTCTCCGGCAAATCGGCAGCGCATCCTAGATGCTACGCTGGAGGTCGCGAAGGAGTATGGCTACCAGGGGACGACGATCCCCCGCGTTTCGTTGCGCGCTAAACTGCCGACCGGCAGCGTCTATTGGCATTTCGAAAGCAAGGATATCCTGTTCGCCTCGTTGATGGACCAAAGCCGCGGATGGCTGGACGGCTTTCACCGCCAGCGCCGTCCTCGTCCAGGCGAATCCACCCGCGAACATATCGAGCGGATCTACTGTAACGTGCCTGAGGGCGAAGCCTTGGTGACGCAGGATTTCTGGCGCCTAGGGGTGATCCTGAGCGTTGACCAGTCGGTACGCGAGCAAGTGTCGCGCCAGCGTTTTCTGGATCTGCGGCAGGCCGTGATTGACGAATATGCCGCGTGGTATCGCCAGACCTTGCCCGCCGAGGTCCAGGGAAAATGCCCGGAGCGCGTGCAGAAACTGGCCAAGTTTACGCTGATCTGTGCCGATGGTAATTTGATCATGAATGCCTCGGGTGAGCGGCTAACGGGCCACCTGCGTATGACCGGCCTGAGCCTGATCGGTCTGGCAGAAGCTGATCCTTCTGTATTTCCCTGATGTACCCAATCAGGTCTCGCACAAAGCAGCAAGGCTAGTGGCGGCTTCGCGCAATTCTGGCACATATCTGGAGCAGGCTTCATCCAACGCGATCGCCGACGTCGGGAACGTAGTGCACACGGCGCCGACGGCTGTTGAGTAGACCACTACTGGTACGGCGATCGTCGTCGTTCGCTCCGGTTCACCGCCCGCGCGCAGGGCAAAGCCCTTCTCCGCAGCGTTGGCGATGCGGTGGCGCGCGATGGTCAGAACCTCATCGAACATATCATCGCCCATGGCATGAGACTGTGACTGTAGCCGCTCAAAAATCACCTTGCGCTCATCCTCGCTACAATGTGCTAGATGGACGCAGCCGATTGCGGTGGTCAGGAACGGCAGCTTCATACCGGTGCGGCCGCGATCGAACACAAACGGGTTGTGATGCCGTGTGGTGGCCTGAATCACCATCATGTCCTCTTCAGGTGTAGCGAAGGTATGCGGCCAGCGGATGCGCTTCTGGAGTTCCTCTAGCACCGGCATGGCACGTTCAGCCATGCGGTTTTCCGGCTTGTAGCCGGAGCTCAGCGTTAGGATCTCGGACGTCAGGCGCACTGAACTGTGACCGTTTACGCGTTCCACGTAGCCGAAGTTGCACAGGCTATCCACGATGCGGTGAACCGCCGGTCGAGAAATGCCGGTGGTTCGATGCAAATCGACCACCGTGCATATACCAAGCTCATTGATGGCCCTGATAACCGTCAGTAGGCGTCCGTCGATAGCCATTTCACAACCCTCCTAAAAGATGGTCAGGCGCCTGAGCAAAACCTCCCTTACCTTAGCCAATTGGATTGTCATCAAGGAAGCGATGAACCATCGTGTTAAATTCCTGAGCGTGTTCCAGCTGCAGCCAATGCCCGCAACGGTTGACGAGCAATGCGCGTGAGTTGCGGATCATGCCTGCAAGGCGAATAGCATGGGTGAAGCTGGTCACCCGGTCATCGCGGCCATGCATCAAGAGGGTAGGCGCGGCAATCGTCGGGATCATCTCTTGGTTTAGGCGAACCATCGGGCCCTTTCCGTGACCACCGATCCAATTATCGACATGCGCCCGCTGGGCTAACGTGTTCTTTAGACGCTCAGCGATGAGCTCGTCCGTCACGTTTGAGCTGTCAAAGGTCATAATGTCAGTCAACGCGCGGATCGTCTCCATGCTCGGCTCGAAATATGCGCGCTCCAGCACCTTGACGCCCTCGGACAGCCCGCCCGCCTCGAACATGCCCGGCGTCCCTGATGGCGAACCCATAGTAATGAGATGGGAAACCAGATCTGGCCGTTCATAGGCCAGGCGGATTACCGAGGCACCGCCCATCGAGTTGCCGACAACCGCAGCCTTGGCGATGCCTAATGTCTCCAGCAGTTCGGCCAGAGCGCCTGAATTGTCGCGATTCTCATAAGCCACAGGCTGCGACTGGCCCCAGCCCGGCAGATCGACAGCCAGAACGCGGAAAAATTGCGACAGATAGGGTATGTTAGGGTTGTAATTGCTCCAGCCGGATGCGCCCGGACCACCACCATGAACCAGCACGAGCGGCTGGCCTTCGCCAACCTCATTATAATGAATATCCCAGTTCTTGGTGCGGACACGCTTGCTAGTGCTCGCTTGCGTCAACTCGGCCATAACATTTTCCTTCCAGTTGGACGTCCGAATACCGGACGTGATGATGATTTTTCTCGCCGCAGTTCCCCGTGTAGCCGACAGTTTGACTGCGTATCATAGCCTTTGATACCCGGATTCGGGTGACAATGACCGTAGAACGTGCAAAGACGATAACAGTTTCTAGAAAGCAAGTTCAACAAAATTCGGCGACGGCGGGCTTGCCCGGACATGTGGCCAGCAAGGAGCAGGAATAATGACGCAAACGGCAGAACTGCCCGAGACGGGAATCATGCGGCGGCGCGCGATGTGGTCGAGCTATCTTGGCTCGGCAATCGAATATTATGATTTCCTGCTCTACGGGATCGCAGCCACGCTGGTTTTCCCGAAAATCTTCTTTGCACTCGATCCCAAGGCAGCGACTCTGGCCTCGTTTGCAACTCTGGCGGTCGGTTATGTCGCCCGTCCGCTCGGCGCGATTTTCTTCGGTCATTATGGTGACCGTATAGGACGCAAGAAGATGCTGATGATCACCCTCTACCTGATGGGCGTGGCAAGCTTCATGATCGGCTTGCTCCCATCTTATGCGATGATCGGATTTGCCGCACCCGCAGCCCTGGTTGCGCTGCGGCTGGTTCAGGGATTTGCCGTGGGCGGTGAATGGGCAGGGGCGACACTTCTCTCAATGGAGCACGCCGGTAAGAAGTCCCGCGGGTTCGCCGCTTCAATCGTCGGTTCGGGCGCTCCATCGGGTGCGGTTATGGCGACCTTGGTGTTTATGCCATTCGCGGCAATGGAGCAGGAACAGTTCCTCAGCTGGGGCTGGCGCGTGCCTTTCTTACTCAGCGCTGTGCTGGTGGTCATTGCAGCGTACTTGCGTGGTTCAGTGGATGAAACGCCCGACTTCATAGCGATGATGGAACGCCGCAAGGCTGAGCCGGAGCCGCGCGAGATACCTCTGCTGGTCGTGTTTCGGCGCTATCCCGGGACCCTACTGAACGGTGTTGTCGGCAGCCTAGCCTGCCTGGCCATGACAACCCTGACCGCTACTTTCATGATCAACTTCGCCATCAACGTCGGGGGACACGCACAGTCGACCGCACTAGGCCTGCTGACGCTGGTCAATCTGATCCATATCGTGGCTATCCCGGGCTTTGCCATCCTATCTGACCGCATTGGGCGCAAGCCAGTGATGTTGACCGGCGCCATTGCAGGAATGCTGCTAATCTTCCCCATTTTCCACCTGATCAGCTCGGGTAGCAAGCTGGGGCTGTTCTGTGCGCTGGCACTGGCCAACCCAGTCATCCACGCCCTGATGGGTGGGCCTCTGAGCGCTTGGTTGGGTGAAAAGTTTGCCGCCGACATCCGCTACAGCGGGATGGCCGTGACCTTCCAGATTAGTTCGACAATCAGCGCCGGCTTTGCTCCATTGATTGCCACCTGGCTGCTGATGCGCAGCGGCGGCAGCGATCCCACTATGGTGGGAGTGTTCTTCGTCGTGCTCTGCGTGGTCTCGGCCATTGCTTTCATGCGTTCGCCGGAAAGCTTCAAGAAGACCTTGGCAGTGACCACGGACGAAGAACGCGGCGCTTCCCCGCAGGGCTAAGTCGCTGCTTTAGGCGCAGTACCCTGTCCGGTATACGGACGGGCCAGCCACGGCTCTATCGGGCAGCGGGCAGATGGCACAAACAGGATCCGAGAACGAGCGGAAGCCTTGATTCGAGATCCGTAGATTTATTGAGGGGTGTAATGGATAGGCTGGCAAAAAAAGTTGCCATAGTTTTTGGTGCAGGTCCCAACATCGGCGGGACTATTGCTTATTTCTTGGCCCGCGAAGGTGCTAATGTGGTTGTTTCGGACATCCACCTAGCAGCTGCCAAGGAAACGGTCGATTTCATCCGTAGCAAGGGATTTGAGGCCACCGCGACTGAAGGTAACGCAACTGTCGAGACAGATGTCCGGCAGGTTGTCGACTTTGCCGTAGCCACTTATGGCACGGTCGACATTGCCGTGAACATGGCCGGCCGGGTTCACTGGGCGCACGTTCTGGATATGGATATTGATGACTGGAAGGATTCGCTGCTCAGCTTCCCGACAGCCGGGCTACTCACCACCAAATATGCCGCAAAAGCGATGATCGCCAGCGGTCATGGCGGCTCTATCATCCACTTACTGTCAACGGCTGCTCATTTTGGCGAAGCGACCGGATCGGCTTATACCTCGTCCAAGGCCGCGCTGCTCAGCTTCGCGCGCTCGGCGGCGATGGATCTGGCCCACCACGGCATCCGTGTGAACACGGTCACACCCTGCGCCATGGAGCATCAGCTGTGGACCCTGATGAAGGATGAGGTACTCGATCCGGAATGGCAGCGCCCGGACAGCATGGGTTTCTATTCACGCGACGACTATTTGAAGATGCTGCCGCTGCAGCGCTTTCCCCGCGCGTCGGACTTGGCTTGGGCCACGGTCTTCCTCGCATCAGACGAAGCCTCGATCATCACGGGCATCGATATACCGGTCGATGCCGGGCTGCGCCATAAGTACCCGACTTGGACGCCCGGCGATCACACCGGGGTCAACATTAGCGAGTTCGCTGAGCAGACGCGGGTGACGCGCTTTGGTGAACCGCAGGAGAAACTCATCTCCCAGCCCGCCGACGACGGCCCGCTAAGCTCTATCAGGCAGGAGAATTGATCATGAACGATGCCAAAACCCCCGTTCCGATGAAGGAGCGCCTACGCCAATTGCACTTGACTGGCGCAGATAGCAGCATGGGCAAGCTGCTGCGCAGTTTCTGGCAGCCAGTCGGGCTTTCGGATGCGCTGGAAGTCAGCAAAGCCAAGACGATAAAGGTCATGGGCGAGACGTTGACGCTTTACCGAGGACAGAGCGGCAAGGTTTACCTCGTTGCCGGACACTGCCCCCACCGGCTTACCCTACTCGCCAATGGCTGGGTCGATGGAGACGAGATCCGCTGTCTCTATCACGGCTGGCAGTTCAACGGCACCGGTCAATGTACCCACCGCCCTGCTGAACGCGATACCAAGCAGCCGCCGATCCGGGTGGTAAGCTACCCGACCCACGAATATGCTGGGCTGGTCTTCGCCTATATGGGCGAGGGCGAAGCGCCTGAGTTTTCACTGCCGCGCAAGTCCGTGTTTGAACGCTCGGGCGACCTCCAGTTTGCACGACTGGAAACCTGGCCCTGCAACTGGCTGCAGCAGGTCGAAAACTCGATGGACGCGGTCCATGTTAGCTTCGTACACCATTGGGGCACAGTCGGATCGTTCGGCAAAGTCGTGGCAGCGACCATTCCGGAGCTGTCCTACGAGGAGACCGATGCTGGAATCCGGCAGACGGCAGTACGATCGGCCGGCTCAACGCGAGTATCGGACTGGACCTTCCCGAATAACAATCACGTTTCGCATCCGACGCTGGAACCCGAAGACCCCTGGGTAGACGTCGGCGTGTGGATGACCCCAGTCGATGATGAGAACACCATGCGGTTCCTGATCTACTCGATTCCCTCCACCGATCCGGCCACCGATGCGCGCATCCGCGAATATTTCGAGACCTATTCGGAGTATAATCCGGCCGACCATCATGACGAGCTGTTCTTCGAAAACAAGATGCCAGATGACAAGCTGGTCCAGCTCACCTCGGCGCAGGACTATGTCGCCGCAGTTGGTCAGGGTACGATCGTTGACCGGTCGCAGGAGAAGCTGGGCCGGTCGGACCTGGGGATTGTCACGCTGCGACGCATTTATTGGCGCGAGATGGAAGCAATAGAACAGCAGCGGCCCGGCAAGCAATGGCAACGCTTGGTGCATGAAGCTAACCTGCCCAAGCAGGCCAACGAAGCCGCCGCCTGATTGCTAGCCGGATCGCACCTGCTATTGCAGCGGCCGCCGGGCCGGGGGCGACCAATTATTAACGTCCGGAGAGACTAACAGCCATGTACGAAACCATGCCCGACCATAACTTGCCCGAAGAGTTGAGAGAGTTCCGCGACTCGATCCGCCGTTTTGTAGACCGCGAATTGCGTCCGCTCGAAAAGCACGTGACGATCGACGGCAAACTGCCAGCCAACGTGGAGGCGGGTGTTGCGGCCAAGGCCAAGGCGGCGGGCTTCTGGTTAATGGATGTTCCCGAAGATCTGGGCGGTGCCAACCTAGGTCTGCTGGCCCTCGCCATCTTCTGGGAAGAAATCTCCAGAACCACCGCAGTCTCCGCGCGTGATCACGCCATCTTTGGCCCGACTATTGGCCCCATTCTCCTCTCGTTGCGGGACGAGATGCGCGAGAAGTACCTGATGCCGGTAGTGCGGGGTGAACTGAAAGCCTGTTTCGCCCAGACCGAACCCGATGCGGGGTCGGATCCGGCGTCGATGCGTACGAAGGCCGTGCGCACCGAGCGCGGATGGAAAATCAACGGCAACAAGCGCTACATCACTAAGGCTGCTAAGGCGGACTTTGCGCAGGTAATGGCCGTCACCGATCCCGAAAAGGGTGCACGGGGAGGCATTTCATGCTTCATCGTCGATATGGATACGCCCGGTGTAACCATCGGCCCGGCTGAAATGACGATGATGGGCGACACGCCTTATGAAATCATGTTCGAGGATGTTGAAATCCCGGCGGAGCATTTAATCGGCGGTGAGGGCATGGGTTTCGCTCTGGCACAGGACTACATCAATCACGGTCGCATTCGGCATGGTGCCCACTCATGCGGAGCCATGGCGCGGTGCCTGGAAATGACCGTTTCTTACGTTAAGCAACGCAAGACCTTTGGCGCGGTGCTGTCTGACCGGCAGGGCGTGCAGTGGATGCTGGCGGATGGTTATATGGCGCTCCATGCCACTCGGCTGATGGTGCACGATGCGGCGGCCAAACTGGATTTGGGCCAAGACGCGCGGGTGGAGACCTTCATGGCTAAGATCACCGGCGTTGAAAAGGGTTTCAAGGTAGTCGACGACTGCATGCAATTGCATGGCGGAATGGGGCTGACCCGTGAAACACCCCTGGAACGCTACTGGCGCGACCTGCGCAGCTTCCGCATCACCGAAGGTCCGACCGAAGTCCTGAAGACCACGATGGCGCGCTCGATCCTGAAGAACGCAGGCTTATGATGGACAGCGTCCTGAAAGGGCAACTCGTTATCGAGCTGGGGACGATGGTCACAGCCCCACTGGCTGGAATGATGCTATCCGATCTGGGCGCTCGTGTAATCAAGGTGGAGTTGCCTGAAACTGGCGATCCTTTTCGCGCCCACGGCGGCGGTCGCTATAGTCCGCCGTTTGTTGCCTACAATCGCAGCAAGGAAAGTGTGCAGCTTGATCTGCGCGCGCCCGAAGGCCTAGCAAACCTGCGCCGACTACTCGAACGTGCCGATGTGGTGCTGGAAAACTTCCGGCCCGGTGTGATGGATAAGCTGGGTCTGGGCAATATGTCCTTGCAAGAGCTCAATCCGCGACTGGTTCGCGCCTCGATCACCGGCTTTGGTCCTGATGGCCCTTACAAGGATCGCCCCGCCTATGACAGTGTGCCGCTGGCACTCTCAGGTCTGTCATCGCTGCTGCTCGACCCCAAGGACCCCCGGATGTCCGGCCCCACAATCGCCGATAACATCACCGGAATGTATGCCGCCCAAGGCATTTTGGCAGCCTTGCTGCGCCGCGCGACCACGGGAACGGGTGGCCATGTCGAAGTTAACATGCTGGAAGCAGCCATCTCGTTCATGCCGGATGCCTTTGCCCAGTATAGCCAGGCCGGCTTGGTTTCCGGCCCGGAAACGCGGGTGCGGATTTCGCAGGCCTATACCTTGCGCGCGCAGGACGGCCTGCTGGTGACCATCCACTTTTCGTCCGTGCAGAAGTTCTGGGAAAGCCTGCTTAAGGTGATTGAACGTCCCGATCTGGCCAATGACGAGCGCTTCACCACCCCGGCCGCGCGCACCAATAATTACAGCGAATTACGCGCCGTATTGATGGACTTATTTGCCGCTCGTCCCCGTGCGGAATGGACCCAGCGGCTCGCCGCAGAGGGGGTGCCCGGCGCACCAGTCAATCAGGTTGACGAAGTGGCAGACGATCCGCAAGTCCGTCACCTTGGCACATTCGTGCGTACGGTCCATCCTGAGATGGGAGAGGTAATCGTTATCAAAAGCCCGATCCGCATCGACGGTGCCCGCCGCGATGATCCACCGCCGCCGCCGGTACTAAATGCCAATGCGGAGGCCATTGCTGCAGAATTCGGGTTTACCAACTAAGCGCAGGGCATCGTGGCAGTGACGTGATCCAGAGGAGGCCGCATTCCATCGGAGCGCTGCCTTATTTCTGCTTCTGGCCTCAGATCGTAAATTGTTCGAAGGTTGCCGGATGGAACAGGTCTTCCGGTGTAACCAGCCGTGATGACAAGCCCTGACGGTGGTGCTGCTCGAAAAAGTCCTCGAGCACGTGCCGGTTTTTCTCGATCCCATAGGTCCAGAAATCTTCGCCCATCAGCGCCATATCAGCATGCAGGCGCTCATCGACGAAAGGCATCGTGATCTTGCAGGCAGATGTTTCCCGCAGATTTGCCAGGCACAGGTCTTTGGAGGCAGTGAACGCCTTGAGCACTGCCCCTGGCAGCCACGGGTGCTGATCGGCAATGCTGCGGCGCACCCCCACGATGTGCATGATCGGAAAGATCTTGCTGCGCTTGTAATAGGACATTGCCTCAACCATCGGATCGTCAAACAGCCACCCGACATTGGTGTTACCGGCCGGAAGATCAGGTGCGCGCGGGGCAATGTAACCATCGATCTCACCATCAGCGAGCATCTGCGAAATCGTCTTGCCGGCTGGAGCGTCCTCCAGCCGGATCGATGGCGGCAGGTCGAGTTTGATTTTTTCAGGTCGATCCGCGTCGGAAATGCCGCCGCGCACCCAAGTAATGTCCTCTGGCGATACGCCATAATCCTGTTCGAGGAACGCGCGGATCCAGACCATGGCGGTCAGCTGATATTCGGGCAGCCCGACCTTCTTGCCTTTTAGGTCCTGTGGGCTAGTGATCCGGTCCTTGCGGACATAGAACGCGGAATGGCGGAACATGCGCGACAGAAATGCAGGCACGCCGACATAAGGCAACGTGCCGTTGGCAGCCTTGACCGTGGAGGACGAGAGCGAGAGTTCGCAAATGTCGAACTCGGCCTGACGAAAGGCCCGGAAGAATATCTCCTCGGGCGAGAGCCGCATGAAGACCGGATCGACACCGTCAATCTGTACGTCCCCATCGAACAGCGGACGGCAGCGATCATAATTGCCGACCGCGACGGACAGTTGCAACTTGCTCATGTTAGGATCCTTGTATCGGCATAGCTAGGCTGGATGTACACGGTCATCTCCGCGATACCGGCAATTCCACAGGCAATTATGTCCCCGGGGGTCACCGGCCCCACGCCCTCGCAGGTGCCAGTCATGATGATGTCACCGGGGTAAAGCGTATAGAAGCGCGAAGCATAAGCAATCTGCTCGGCAATGGTCATGATCATACGCCCCGTATTCGATGCCTGACGCGGCTCGCCATTGACCGTCAGGAAGAAGTCGAGCGCCTGCGGATCGGCCACTTCATCAGCGGTTACCAGCCACGGCCCGAGTACGGCGTAGCTGTCACCTGATTTCCGCAAGCTGCGATCTTCCGGACCGCGAACCACCATGTCGAGCGCGATCGAATAGCCCGCGATCACGGATAGCGCCTCGTCCACGCTGATATTGCTGGCAGTGCGGCCGATGACCACGCCCAGCTCCATCTCGTGATCGTTGCGGCGATCTGGGAAGCGCAAAGTGATCCCCTCATCCGGCCCAACCAAAGCGCTGACAGCCTTCAGGAAGAAACCCTGCTGTTCGATGCTGCCGCGAAACCGGTCAGAAAAGGTCGCGACATCCGCTTCGGCCTCGGTGACGTGTTCGTGGTAATTAACGGGAACGCCGATAATCTTGGAAGGGCGCTGGACCGGTGACATGAACCGCGCCTCGCTCACCGGTTTGGTCGCTGCCCTCGGCAAGGCTGCCAGGATCGCAGGCTTAAGCTTTTCAAGTTGTGCGATCAGCGGGTCGCCGCGCAGGCCCATCCAGGCATTTTCGGGCGGCGTCAGTGCGGCAAGTGCAGCGGTGACATCGTGCACTAGGCCATCCTGCACTAGACCAAGCCGGTGCGCGTCAAAGAGTGTAATTTTCATGGTCTGGAAGTCCTTGTCAGGTGGTTTCTTCGGTTAGAATGCCAAGACGGCGCATTACATCACGGTCGGAAAGCATGAACAAATGGGCTTCGCCGCTGATCGCTTCGTGGCTGGCGAAATTACCCTGTGGGATCGTGAAGAAGTCCTTCTCGGTCCATTCGATCAACTTATCGCCAATTCGCGAGCGGCCCGATCCCGCTACTACCACACAGGCAGTGCTGGCATTGCTCCGGCGTCGAACCGTCTTCTGGCCCGCCTCCAGCGCCATCATCGTGCAATCCAGAAGCGCCTGCGCCTGCGTCCCGGTCGTAGGGTTGGAATAACGGATTGTCCGCGAACCATCTAGCGCAGGGGGCGTGCTGGCCAAGGCCTTCTTGGCGTCGACATAGGAATAACGGAAAATCGGCGAATGGCTCGCCTCGGGGAGGCTTTCGGCCGGGAGAAGGCCCGCAGCCGAAAGTGCGGCATCGGGTAGGGTTTGTGGTAGGTCGACTACCGGGCCCGGCTGGAACTTCGCCGTACCTAGATAGCTGTGCAGGGGCACGTCTAACGCATCGAGCCATAGTACTGGCACATCGCCTTCGTGACGATGCTCATGCCAACACCAAGCGGGGGTGAGGATCAGATCGCCATATTCCATCGGACAGGCTTTGCCGTTGACGAAAGTCGTAGCGCCGCTGCCTTCCAGCACAAACCGCAGTGCGCCCATGGAATGACGGTGGGGCCGCGCAGTTTCGCCTGGCAACAAACATTGGACGCAGGCCAACATTGTACCCACGGTGTATTCGTCTTCCGGTGTTTTGGCGTCGGGGTTCATATATTGCAGTACCCGGCGCTCGACGACATCGGGCGAGGTTGCGGCAAAAGCCTTTTCCAAGAGTGGCCGGGTCTTGGCCCATTCCCACATGTGAGCTTCGCGTGGAGGGGCGGGCGGTTTGTGCGCCGTTGGGCTAAGCCACAACGGCGCCAGATTATGCGCTCGCCACTGAGCCAGCACTTCATTGTCGATGGCGTCAGCCATAATCCCGACCTCTCTGGCTCAGACGATAACGCCGCGCGGAACGGGCTTGCCGAACATGAAGGCCGCCTGTGCCGCGTAAACCGGTTCGTCCACATTGCAGGCGTGGCATAATGCAACCGACATGTCGCGGTAGAAACGCTGGATCGGGTTAGACACACGCGTCACGTTGCCACCCACCGTGTCGAACACAGTGCGGGCAGCATCGGCTGCACGGCGAACCGCGCGAACCTGGTTGCGGCGGGCCTGATGCTGTAGGGCGCGCGGCACGGTGCCGCCAGCCATGGCAATGTCACGGGCCTGAGCCAGACCATCGAGAAGCTGGAGCCGCGATGCTTCGATATCGGCCATAGCGGCGCCGAGGGCTGCCATCTGGTAGGGGTTGTCGATCGACTTGATCCCGCCACGGTTGACGCGCTCAGCCGCATATTCCTTGTACCGTTCGACTACGCCCTGGGCGATGCCGATGGTCGACGCCGAAATGATGCCGGGGAACAGGTAGTCGAAGGGTACTTCATAGACCTTCGAGTCCGGACGGTTGGCTTTGTGATATTCGCGGTCGTTCAGCTTTTGAACGTTCAGTACTCGGTAGTCAGGCAAGAAGATGTCTTTGGCTTCGATGTCCTTCGAGCCGGTGCCGCGCAAGCCCATCGTGTCCCAGCTGTCATGATGAATTTCATAGTCACTGCGGGGCATAATGAAGTGGTGGGGAACGTTGAATTCGCCCGAACCCGGTTCGGATTCGGCCATGCCGCCAACCACGGCCCAGTCGCAATAATCGGTGCCGGACGAGAACGGCCACCGGCCGGTCAAACGCCATCCGCCCTCAACCTTGGTGGCCTTACCCAGCATAGCGTAGGGCGAAGCGGTCCAGACGTTGTGGTCCTTGCCCCAGACTTCTTCCTGCAGACGCGGATCAGTCTGGGCAAATTCGAACGAATGCAGACCGACCACGCCGCAGACCCACGCGGCCGAGGGTGCGTTGGAAGCGAGATCCATGATCAGGCGAGCGAATTCCACCGGATCGCCTTCCATGCCACTATATTCGTGCGGCTGGAAGACGCGCATGATGCCGCTGTCTCTCAGGATTTCGTAGGTCTTCTCGCTCAGCTTGCCTAGTTCTTCACTGGTGTGAGCCTCGGCAGCGAGGATCGGCATCGCTGCCTCGATTTTAGCGCGGACATCCCCAACAGAGCCTTGTTCAGGCTGCGGAGCTTGGACGATTTGGGTCAAATGCATGATGCTCTCCTATGAATTCTACGCCGGATGTCGGCATTTTGGTTTGCACCGGTGCGTCGCCGCCCCGGCGGTACTGGTTATGTCTGTATGATCATCGCTGGCGGCAGATCGGGCCGCAATTCCTTGTGGCCCCAGATCGATGTTCGCGAATAAGTTTTGGGATCCCACAGGTCGTGGATGGTGACGCCGCCGTAGCCATATTCGATCCGCAGGACCGAGGGCGAAAAGATATAAGTTGAAACCATCCGGTCATTTGTGTGGCAGCCGATCGATTTGCTGACCGGAACATCGAGCAATTCGCAGCGGTCAACGGCTTTGCCGACATCGTCTAGCGAGTTGACCTCCAGCATGAGATGGTGCGCGCCCCGAACGCCCGGTCCGGCTGAACCAATTGCGAGCGAATGGTGGCGGCCGTTGCAGTGGTAGAAATGCAAGCCGCGCTTACCGTCCTGAATACAGTCCGACTGTTGGAAGCCCATCACCTCGCGGTAGAAAAGATCGGCAGCCAGCAGATCTGGCACCAGCAACACAATATGTCCCATTCCCTGGTCGCCGGTTTTGAAACCGCTCATCGCCCAGGCTGGCTGGAAAGAGTTGGGCGTGACGCACTGCCCCCAGGAGAGTTCGTGGCGGAAACCGGCCGGATCGGTGAACCAGTAATAGCCGGCAACACAGCGGGCCACAGCTTCCTCGGAAGTGGCGCGGGTAACGCCGGGGCCGGCGGCAGCGATCACGTCGCCCAGTTCGCGGGCTTCTTTTTCTCCGGTCAACTGCCAACCGATGTAGCCGATGTCGTTCTTCTGACCTGGATGAACCCACAGGCGGCAGTCAGCCTCGTCCATACGGAATCGAACGGAGCCGTCACTGCCATCTTCGATCAGTTGAAGCCCTAGAATATCAGAGCCAAAGTTGCGCCACTCGCCGATAGCAGGCGTCACCAGACCCAGATATGCCATTGATCGAATCATTGCGTATTCACTCCCTAACGGATGTATAATCTAGAATGTTCATTCTAGAAAAGCAAAAAATGAAGACCGTCGCAAAAATTCGAAAAACTGCGCTTTCGGGCTGTGGACTGTTGCTAGGGAGCTGCCGGAGGAATCGGCCCTGTCACCTTGGAAAGTGCCGGATCGCCGGGAAATGCATCGTTCAGCACCTTCTGGCAGGCACGCGTCGTCTGGGACGGATCATTAGCCACAATCATGCGGATATCGGCAAAATCGACACCCTCTGCTTTCTGCCGCTCTGCCAGCGGCTGTCCCAGCCCGGCATTGTAATAATAATCCCAATACATCGAACAGCGGCTTTCCGGCGGCAGCGGGCCGGACTTGCAGCCCGCCAGCAAAAGCAAGGCAGAAGCGCTCAGCGACAAAAGTTTTCGTGCACGCACCCTACTTCTCCGACGTTTTCTGGCGGCCGCGCCAGAGGTGATAGGCGAGACCGGTCCAGGCAATGACCAATGAGAAGATGTCGTAGAATCGCAAGGGACGGTAGATCGCGTATCCCAGTCCCGTGGACCCAATGAAAACGGCCAAGCTCAGCACCACACAAGCGAGAACGGCAATCAGTTCGGCTTTGCGCATCAGCGGTCTCCTTCTACGGCGTTTTGGTTGGCGTAATTGTCCCGAAGGGCACGGTCCGAATTCCACAGCCATAGCGGGTCAAGCCGGGGCTTCAGCGCTGCGGCCAGATAGCCGCTATATGCCAGCAGGAGCACGCCGTTTAAGAAAAGTTCCTGCGGGCCGGTAAAGAGCTGGCGCGGGGTTCCGACCACGAATGTGTTCAGCCAAAAAATATTCACCGTCGCCGGCATTTCCAAGATAAGCGCAAGCAGCACGAAACGATTGGTCAGCAGCATTACGCCGAAGATGAACTCCATGTACTTGACCGCTTGATAAACGCCGATCGCAGCGTTCGCCTCTGCCCAAGCCCCCCCGATTCCTGGGATCTCAGGCACATATCCGGTCAGAATGTAGCGCCCGCCAGAGAATAGCAAGTGCGCGCCAAAGAACAGGCGGATCCACGTAATAATGTAGAAAGTTGATCGGTCATTGGTCATGGCAATACTCCTTCGGTCCGAGAGGCTACGCCGCCGGGTCCGTCGCGTGGTTTGCGGAAAATGACGGACACGCCGGCTAGGTCGCGCAGGCTGCCCGGGGTTGAGCGCAGTGTCAGCATCGGCAGATAGTGTCGGATATAGGCTAGTGCCACGAGCACGTTAATATAAAGACACGACACGCCCATGTAAGTGGGGCTGAATAGCCGGTCGACACGCAGATTGAGGAACACGGCGTTATAAAAGACTATCGCTGACACCGGCAGCAGCAATAGTGTAGCCAGTGGAACGAAGATGCCCAAGATCAGGCAAAGCCCGCCGATGATCTCCACCGTTTTTACGAAGTCGAACAAGCCGACTTCGATCATCGTTACCAGCATCTGGTTGGATAGCGGGAGAGTACCGAGCGGTTGCGGGAAGGCTGGCGGCAAGCCAAATGGCTGAGCCCAGTAACTGTAACCGCTGTTCAGCATCCAAGCGCCCAGAAAAAGGCGCAGCAGGGTGATGGTCAGCTTCCATAGGGTATCAAAGGTCAGCGCGATTTCGACCTTGCGATCGTTCGCGTCTGGGTGTTGGGTTGAATGCATTGCGCCCTCCGCGAAGTTAGTTGTCAAACCGGGTAACGAAGCGCTCGCGCAAGGCAATCCGGCCATCCTTGACCTCGAACCGGTCGATGACGTCGGACTGCGGTTCGCCCCGCGCAGGGCCAATCCGGTGGATCACGATTATGATCATTCCCTGTCCGGTGATTGACCGCACCTGATGCGGGATCGGCTCGCCATCCTGGCGGTCGATCGCGCTGGGCGCGTTATCCTTGGCGTTGGCGGCGAAATAGTCCTTCGCTGCTGCCCCGCCACGTCCCTCTAGATAGGCCTGCTGCATGAAATCTGCGATTACCTCGCGCGGCAGCTTGCCGACGCCAGGCGCCGACCAGTCCCAGCGGGGATTGTTATGCATGGTCTGGAACACCGCTGCGGTAAACAATATTCCTATAACAATTGACGCGAGGTTTAGGCCGGCGCGGTTCACTCTCATCATGTCCCCTCCTACAGCTGTGTCTTGGACTTTGGCCAAGTTACTCAGCTATCACTGCCGTGTTAGCATCGGCGACGCCAGCGGATAAACGGACATATTTTGCTCTGACCGATCCGCGGACAGGTCGTTCGGCGACAAAACCGCCACGCAGGCGCGAAACCTGTCCGCTTGCTGGACGGCGTGCCCTTTCTGCTTTGCTGGCCGCACTTACTTGTTCAGCCTCAACGCTTCGCCGACATCCAGCAGGGGACAGATCGGCAAACGGAGCAGGGCATATGACGTCGAAGACATTCCAGTGGCAATTTATCACCTTCTTCCGCCTGCTGTTTGCGGCGCACCTGCTCTATTCGGGCGGAGCATACATTTTCTTCGGTTGGGTGCCTTCCGCCATGTCCAATCCGGCCTCGCCAGTGGGTCAGTTTATGGTCGAGTTGGACAAGTTGGGGTTGTACCCGTTGGTCAAGTATCTTGAGTTTGCCTTAGGCTTGCTCGCTTTATCCGACCGGTTTACCCCACTGGCCGCCGTGATGGAGTTTCCGATCACGGTGATGATTGCCTATCTCAACATCTTCGTCGAAGGTGCGATTGCGCCGCGGCATTATTACACAGGGATCCAAGAGCTGGTAATTAACGGCATCGTTCTGCTGGGCTATGGCGCATATTATCGCTCCATGTTGACGTTGCGCAGCGAACCGGCGTGGCTTTGGGAGCAGCCCGGCCAGACACTGCCGCACCAGCAGCCAGAACGAAACGATGCTGGCGCGCTGGGCGGAATACCGATCTGGATATTCTTCGTGCTGTTTATGGCCGTGGTTATGGCAGCGTCGTGGATGCTGGGCTCCAGCGCCCGCCGTCTGCCGCCGCGGGACTGGCTACCGCCGCTCTTGGCTTTCATTGGCATGTTAGCAGCGTTTCGGTTTAAGCTTAGCCGGGCCGTGTAAGGCCGTCAGCTGAAGGATATTATCGGTGACTAAAGCAACCAACGGCATCTCACGCCGCGATCTCGGCCTAGCAGGAATCGGCGTGGCGGGACTGGGCATTGCCACTGCGGCAACTATCACGCCGGTAGCTGCAGCGGCTGCCAGCACGCGCTCCGCTCGCCTTGACTTGGAGGACCGGGCGCACATCACCGACCTATTTTCGCGCTACCTATGGGCCTATGATTGCAACGACGAGCAGGAGTTCATCGACCTGTTCACCGACGACGCAATCGTCGTGGGCCGCGGGACGAATTATCGCGGTAAGGAAGCCATCCTTGGGTGGTTCCGCTATCTTATCGCCATGCGCGAGCGCGAAGGCGACGATACCTGGATGCACGAGGCCGGTCAGTTCCGCTTCGTTCCTGAAAGCGGCGGTTGCTTGGTCTATGCCTATGCCACCCACTTCAACGGCAACACGGCCCGCGCCACACGGGGCGTACGCAGCCTAGGCTATTTTACCTGCGAATGCGTAAAGTCTGGCAGCGAATGGCGGTTTCGCCGCTTCAGCATATCCGGCTGGGACCGCAACACGGTACCGTGGAAGAAACCGCTGCCGTGGGTTGAAGCCGACAAGGCAGGATAACGCTCCGTTGCTAGCGCATGGCATGGGTTAACTGGGCCATATCGCTGATCCCGTCGATGTCCGACAGCAAGGTGCGCAGATGCCGCCCGGTTGCCGGAGCGACGCCCCCATAGTCGAGACAATCGGCAAACTTCTGTGATACTTCCGCGGCGCTAAGCGGCGCCTTTGGGTCACCTTTGGCCTCCATAACCTGACAGCGCAGGAGCTGTCCGCTGCGCGTTGTAACCTCTATCACCGCTCCGCCTGGCCCACCAACCGGATTAGCAAGACTATTGTCCTGTTGCGTGGTTATGCGGGCAGCCATGGCCAGAATATCAGCACGGCTCAGCGCTACGTTGGTGAACTGGGCAATCCGCACCCAGCCATCGGTAAAGGCAGCGGCGACGACCCAGGGAATACTGAACTGTGCCTCCACCGTGGTTGCCGGTTGGCGTTTAGCGGCAATGGGATTGCTCAAGAACGGCCACTCGGCAGGGCCATTGCGGACAATGATTCGTTCGATTTGGTTCGCGGTCAGGCTGTGCCGGGCAACCAGTTGCAGTGCTGCATCTGCCGATGTGTGCGAACCGCGGCAAGACGGCCACGGCTTGAATGAATTTTCCACGGAGGGGAAGCTGGTGCCCAGTCCGCCTATCAACATCTCACGGGAGTAAATTCCTTTGTGATACTGGCTAAACCAGCCCTTCACCCCTTCCAACACCCCGATCGGTCCGGTCACGCCCTGCTGTGCCAGCCGCGCAGCCATGACGCCGGCCGCAGAGGCAAAGCCCGGCCCGAGCCGCTTGGTCAGAGCGGAATCGACATGTGACTGAGCGTTGCCAGCGGCCTGATGTGCGGCGATACCGGCGGCACTGATGGTCTGCGCCTCATTCAACCGCAACAGGCGCGCCGTAACTAGCGCGCTGGATAGGTATCCGATCAGAGTTGTGTTGTGCCAGCCGACCGAAAACCCGTCCACCCCCGGCTGCCCGGCGACCGAGAGGCGGCAGGCAATATCTGTCGCAAGCGTTGTCGCGGCCAAGAATTCCTCGCCACTGACATTGCCGATCAGGTCTGACACGGCAAGGGCTGCCGGAAAAACAATCGCCGACGGATGCAGGAAGCCGGGACCAAAGGTGTCATCGAACTCCAGCGCATGTGCCATCACCGCGTTGATTCGCGCAGCATCCTGACACGGTAGGCGCAGGTTGCTGCCCCAGACTGCACTCTCGCCGCGTCCCCCGGTGACCTTGGCCAAACGGCGCATTTCGGTCACGCCAGCCTCGTTTCGCCCGGCCAGCGCCACGCCCGCAATGTCAAACAGCTGGGCCCGAGTCATCGTCACTGCCGAAGCTGGAATATCGGCCAGCTTCGTCGTCAACATATGCCGGACAAGTGGAACGATCGCATCGGGCCGCTCAGCGGCGAGCCCGCGCGCCGGCATAAGGGCCAGCCCGCCCATTGCGGTCACTGAGCTCAGGAACAAGCGGCGATCGAACATGCGGGCGGTCCTTTCAAAAAAGAAGGGGCGCGACGCCGATCTGACGCCGCGCCCCTTAGGGCTTTAGTTTTGACGCCAGGTCAGAACTTGTAACTAAGTTCAACGCCCAGCTCGCGCGGGCGACCCACGTCGAGCATGGTGAAGCCAAAGACCCGGTCATGCGCCACGCCGGTCAACCCCGGAACCGGCTTATTTGCAGGGCCGCTGGGATCAAATCCGCCGGTCAGATAGTATTTGTTGGTCATGTTGTTAGCAAAGACTGCCAGATTCCAGCCGGCTGCAGCTTCAAAGCTGATCCGCCCGTTAAGCAGGCCATATGCCGGTAGCACGACATAGTTTGTCGGGCTGGGATAGCTCAACTGGCTGGCCTTCCAACCCCAGTTGAGATCAAGGGCCACGTCGCCCGCTTCACCTGCCGGCACCTTATAGCTGGCGCCGAGCGTGTAGGACCATTTGGGGCTACGATAGAATAGCACGGCGGGAGTAATCGCCACTGCGCCGCTGGCACCGCGGATGTTCTCATCGTAACCAGCATCGACATAGCCCAAACTGGCCTTGAGCATCAGATTCTCGACCGGATTGACCAGTAGTTCAGCTTCCACACCTTTGACGGTGGAATCGCCGTTGACGGTATAGACCAGCGGCGGCGGCCCCGGATCCGCCAGCTGAATTTGCTGGTCTTTGTATTTGGTAAGGAAGCCCGTGAGGTTCAGGCGCACTCGGCGGTCGAATAGATCGCTGCGGACACCGAGTTCATAGGTCCAGAGGTTTTCCGGCATGAATTCGTTGAGGCCGCAGTTCGGCAGAGGCGAGCGATAGCACCGCGTCTGGATGCCATCGTTGAAACCGCCGCCTTTATAGCCCTTTGCGGCGGATAGGTAGGTCATCACTTCGGGCGACCAACGGTAATCCAAGCTGAAGCGCGGTGAAACGCTGGACCACTTGCCACCGACGGTTTGGGGCGAGGCTGTGGAAACTGAGCCAGCCGGGCAGCTTGCCACGGTGCCGACGGCCGCAACGATCGCGCCACCCGAAATGCAAACCTGGCCGCGGCCTTCACGGAACGAGGTGAAGGTTTTCTTGTCTTCGCCCCAACGCACGCCGGCAGTGGCGCTAAGCGCGTCAGTGACCGCGAATGTCCCTTGCGTGAACAATGCAACGGCTTCGGTCTTGATCCGTTTGCTCTCGAACGAGCCCTTGCCGGTATCGCCTCGCGAGGGGCTGTTGGCACCGGCGGAAGGATCGAAACGACGGCGCGTGTTGAGCGAGCTGTCCCAGTAATAGAACGCCCCGGCCACCAACTTCAGGCGGCTGTCAAAGAATGAACCGTTAAGCTGCATTTCCTGCGTCAGATACTCAATAGCAGTGGTGTCGTTAAGTTGGACCAAGGGGATCGGCGTCCGATCCCAGTCTTGGTTCTGCTGCTGCGAAATGTCGCGGTAGCCGGTTAGCGACTTGACCGTAAGGTTGTCGCTCAGCTCATAGGAGATCGTGCCGGTCAGACCGTAGCTCTTGAACTTGTTGAGATCAGGCAAAAGGCCGCCGTAGACCTCGTAATTGCCTTTTGCCTGGTTGTAATAGAACGCAAAATCCGAGGCAGCATTAGTGTAGCCCGAGGGCGAAACCGACAGCGGAGCAAGTCCGCGCATGGAGTTATAGGCCGTGGCGCTTGGCGGCGGATCGCCGGGGATGCTCACTCCGTAAAGGGCGGCCGGATAGAGGTCAGTGGCAGAGAAGTTGGTAGCCAGGGTGGGCTGACCGTTGTCGCTGGTGCGGATCAGGTCGGCCGAAACATTGACTGCAAGACGATTGGTAGGCTTCCAGCTGACCTGGCCGCGCATCGTTGTGGAATCGCCGCCCCCCACATAGGTGTCGTCGATGATGCGATGAACGTAACCGTCGCGGCTCTTCTTCGCGAACGAGAACCGCGTCGCCAGAGTGTCGGACAGCGGAATGTTGAGCATACCCGAAATATCAAACCGGTCCCGCGATCCGGCCACGACTTTGATCGAACCCTCCAGCGTGTCGACCGGTTGCTTGGTCACATAGCGAATTGCACCGCCAGCCGTGTTGCGGCCGAACAGGGTTCCCTGCGGACCGCGCAGAACTTCGACCCGCTCGACATCGAGTAGATCAAGCAGAGCGCCGTTCGGGCGGGCGAACAGAATGTCATCGATGTATATGCCAACGGCACCTTCCTGGGTGATGAAGCCCTGAGGTGCGCCGCCGATACCACGGATGGCGACATTGATGATGGCATTGCCCTGCGCGGCGGTGCCGCCGATGGTGACGTTGGGAATGAAGCTGTCAAAACCGCTCAAGCTGTCGGTGCCCTGGCGCTCCAGCTCGGCTCCGCCGACTGCTACGATTGACAGCGGCGTGTCTTGGAGTTTGGCTTCGGAGCGCTGTGCCGTGACGATGATCTCAGCGATGCCGGAATTGTTTTCGGCCTTTTCGTCGGTAGCAGGAGCCTGTGCATTGGCGGCAGCGCCAGACAGCGCAATTGCCAGTATGGTGATGCTTGTACCGAACTTCGCCAAATGGCGGACTTTAAGGTTCATGATAATCCTCCCCAATTTTGAATTCGTCTGTAAACTCCCTCTGCGCTGGCTATTCAAAGCCTGATTAACTTTTATTGCGCAGTGTTCTTAAATGTAGCCACACTGACGATAAATTCGCGACTGGGTAGTCGTCAATCAAACACGCCCCTTGTGGCCATCATTTCTGCCCATCTGTCCGTAGTAAGGACAGACCCGGAATGGACGCCGCCGACCCTGCGGCAACCGAAACTGCTATGTAAGCTTACTAATTCCATGCGTTTTCCAAATTATGCACACCATCAGTCTCTCACATGCTTGTCAAAAGGGATAGCTGCGGCCTATGCAGCGATAATGCTGACTGAACTATTTTTGCAAATGCCCGGACACTTTATTCGCCGCACCCAACAGGTCTCTTCTGCCTATTTCACTCAGGAATTGGGCGAGTCGGACCTCACTGCGGTGCAGATGGTGGCATTGGTGACTATTGCCGACCATCCAGGAATAGATGCCACGAGACTGTCAGAAATCATAGATTTCGACCGGGCTACTATAGGCGGCGTCGTCGATCGACTTGAACGCAAGGGGCTGATCCAGCGAGTCGTCAGCAAGCGGGACAAGCGCAGCAAGACCATGCAGGCAACAGCCGCGGGCAAGGCCCTTCTTGAGGTCAGCCTACCCCGTATCAAGCGCGTGCAGGACCGGTTGCTTGCTCCACTGTCACCGGCAGATCAGCAGACTTTCTTGCGCCTGATGCAGGCGGTCATTGCAGGTCCCGCCGACTGACTATTTCGGTTCCATCTAATAATTGACTGTATACATACTAATTTGCTACATCCTCTCTTACAGTGTTTGCAGCGATTAAGGGAGCCGCCATGTCTGACGATCGAATCCTCATTTCCGGTGGCGGGATCGGTGGCCTTTCCGCGGCGCTTGGACTAGCGCGCCAAGGGATACGCTCGCTCGTGCTGGAACGGGCCAGCGAGCTCGGTGAAATCGGTGCCGGGATCCAGCTTGGCCCGAACGCTTTTCACGCCTTCGACTATCTGGGTATCGGCGAGGCAGCGCGATCTGCGGCGGTCTATGTCGACAAGCTGCTGCTGATGGATGCCATGAGCGCGGAAGAGATATGCTCAATCCCGCTTGATGGCCCGTTCCGCGAACGCTTCGGCAATCCCTATGCGGTGGTTCACCGCGGTGAGCTGCATGGTGTGATGCTGCGTGGGTGCCAGGAAAACCCGCTAATCGAACTGCACACCGATAGCGAAGTGATAGGATATACGCATTCCGAAAACGGGGTTGAGGCATCGCTGGCCAATGGTTCGCGGCTGCGCGGCCGCGCTTTAATCGGCGCTGATGGCCTTTGGTCAAAGGTCCGCCAGCAGATGGTTGGCGATGGCATGCCGCGGGTAACCGGTCATACTACTTACCGTTCGGTGATCCCCTATGACCAAATGCCCGAGGATCTGCGCTTCAATGCTGCAACGCTGTGGGCTGGCCCCAAATGCCACCTCGTGCATTATCCGTTGTCAGGCTGGAAGATGTTCAACCTGGTGGTGACATACCACAACCACGCCCCTGAGCCCGTTGCCGGAGCGCCAGTCAGCCATGAAGAAGTGATGCAGGGGTTTGAGCACATTCACCCCCGCGCGCAGCAGATCATCAAGATCGGCAAGGACTGGAAGAAATGGGTGTTGTGTGACCGCGAACCAGTGATGGAATGGACCGATGGAGCCGTGGCCCTGCTCGGCGATGCGGCCCACCCAATGATGCAATACTTAGCTCAAGGCGCCTGCATGGCAATGGAGGACTCCGTCATCCTGTCAGTAGAATGCGGCCAGACACCCGATGATCTACCCGGTGCCTTAAGGCGCTATCAGGACCGCCGCCGCTTGCGCACCGCACGGATCCAGTTGCAGGCCCGCGAGGTCGGTGACCACATCTATCACCCGACCGGCGCACACGCGGCACTGCGCAACCAGATCATGCGGGCAAAGACCCCGTCGCAATGGTATGATGTGATCGACTGGATCTATGCCGCGGAAGATGTCGTATCCGTCACCCAGACGGCCGAGCGGAGCAGTGTCAATGCATGAAAACCAGCCCCATCCACCGCTAGCCAACGAGCAGCGCGCGCAGCTTGAAACGCTATATGACGAAATGCGTCCACGCCATCTCTACCCCCTTTGGGAGGTGCTCAGCGCGCTGGTAACGCCCGAACCCCAGACCAGAGCCGTTCCGGCGAAATGGTCCTACAACGATGTCCGCGGCTACCTTATGCGTGCCGGAGACCTGATCAGTGCCGAGCAGGCCGAACGCCGGGTGGTTATCCTGGAAAACCCCGGACTACCTGGAGAATCCGCGATCACGCCGCGGCTTTATGCCGGACTTCAACTTGTCTTGCCGGGCGAGATCGCGCCGTGTCATCGCCATAGCCAGTCTGCGCTGCGGTTTATCATGGAGGGTGACGGTGCCTATACCGCAGTTGACGGTGAAAAGGCCTTCATGAAGCAATTTGACCTGATCCTGACTCCTAACTGGCGCTGGCATGATCACGGCAATCCCTCCGCCAATCCGATCATCTGGCTCGATGGCCTTGATATTCCAACCATCCGCGCACTCGATGCGCAGTTCGCTGAGCGACTAGACGAAACCAGCCATCCCGAGACGGAACCGCCCGGCAGCACCCGCGCTAAGTTTGGCCGCGGCCTGCGTCCGCTCAAGGCGGGCTCGCAACGGCAAGAAATTCCCCGCGAGCCGCTGTTCCATTATCCATATGCTGAATGGTCAGCCTCGCTTGACGCACTCGCGCTTAGTGATGCGCCGGACCCGCATATTGGACATGCGCTCGAGTTCCTCAACCCGTCGACCGGCGGCGCGGTGATGCCTACGATTTCAGCCCATGTTCGCCTGCTGCCCGCAGGTTTTGAAACGCGCACCCGCCGCTCAACCGAAAGCGCGGTCTTCACGGTGATTGAAGGCAGTGGCGAAGTCGAGATCGGGGACCAGACCTACCAGCTATCACCACGTGACATGGTGGTGGTGCCAAGTTGGGCCGCGACCCGCTGGCGGGCTGACAGCAAGCTGGTGCTGTTCGCGTATACTGACCGCGTTATTCAGGAAAAACTATGTCTCTACCGGGAGTTTTGCACATGAAATTGCTGTTCCAACCCGCCGCCCCTGTTATCGTCCCAACCGCAACTGGTGAAGGTTTTCCGGTCCGCCGGATTTTCTGCATCGGCCGCAATTACGAAGAACACGCCAAGGAGATGGGCATGCAGGCCGATCCCGAAGCCCCGTTCTTCTTCACTAAATGGGCTGACACGGTTGTAGGCGACGGTACGACTATTGCCTATCCACAAGGCACAGCAAACTTCCACTATGAGGCCGAGCTGGTTGTTGCCATCGGCAAAGGCGGGCGCAACATCCCACGCGAAGTGGCTCTCGATAACGTCTGGGGCTATGCCACCGGCCTCGATATGACCCGTCGTGACCTGCAGACAGAAGCACGCGGCAAGGGCCGCCCCTGGGATGCTGGCAAAAATGTCGAACAATCCTCCCCGCTTGGGCTGATTCATCCGGCTTCCGTGCTTGGCGATGCCAGCAAGGGTGCCATTTCGCTGACCGTAAACGGTGAGGTCAAGCAGCGCGGTGATCTGGCCGATCTGATCACGCCAGTCGATCGGCTGATCGAATTCCTGTCGGGGCTCTACACTCTTGAAGCGGGCGATCTGATCTATACAGGGACGCCGGCCGGGGTCGGCGCCGTCGTGCCCGGCGACATTATGGTTGTCGCGGTTGACGGGTTGTCCTCGCTAACAATCACTGTCGGTCCGCCAGCCGAATGAGTGTCCATCTTCACAGCTTCTTCCGTTCCAGCGCATCCTGGCGGGTGCGCATTGCCCTCGCGCTCAAAGGTATCGACTTCACCCAGTCGACCTATCGGCTGCGGGCAGGAGAACAGCGAAGCGATGCATTCCTGAAAATCAACCCGCAAGGGCTCGTTCCGGCGCTGGAAATCGACGGGCTGGTCTTGACCCAATCACTCGCGATCATCGAGTATCTGGACGATACTATCCCAACACCGCCGCTGTGCGGAACCACCGCGCTTGAGCGGGCGCGCATCCGCGCCTTTGCCATGGCGATAGCCTGTGAGACGCATCCGCTGCAGAACCTCAAGGTGCTGAACAAGGTTGAAGCAATAACGAGCAGCGAGAGTGCCGCTCAGGACTGGGCCAAGGCCGTCAATTACGAGGGACTTGCGGCCTGCGCGGCTTTGCTACCGGGCGAAAACACCCCCTTCTGCTTCGGCGACAAACCCACATTAGCCGATATCTGCCTCGTTCCGCAATTGGCCAATGCAAGGCGCTTCGGCGTGCCCATCGAATGGCGCAGGTTGGGAGAGATCGAGAGCAATTGCACTGCGCTTCCAGCCTTTGTCGATACGGCTCCCGAAAATCAGCCGGACGCGCCCACCGCCTGATCGAGCTGATGGCCACAACGGCGAAGGATATAGTACCGGAAATGGTTCTCGGGCGTCGGGAGCGGTGCAAGTATTGATTCGCAAAACGCTGCATAACCTCGTGAACGCTCCGGATGTGTCGGACGGATGTAAAAACGTTCGAACGTTTTTTCCCTGCAAGATACTCCTTTGCCAATGGCGGCCGCTCATAGGGTAGCTAGCTTTCGCGCCCAATGATCGTCACGCGGCCTGCACGGCCCACCCGCGGCCACGGTTGCTTAGTTAAAATCGCTCGTTTGAAAGGCGACTTAACAGCATAATAAATGTCCGCCGTATTACGCCCGCTTTACAAAAGGTTTCTTTTCAGACCATCCAACAAAAATTAGCAATAGCCGTTTATCTAATGCGATGTCAGCTTTTAGGTGAACGGATCAGCGGCGCGAAAGACTATAACTGGGCTCAAGGCTGCCATTGGCACGAGCGGCCTGATTTAGCCGGGGGCGGTTAATGACGGGCGCTGCATACGCCCAGCCCTCGGTGTCGCAGGCATCCACTTTTAATGAAAGTTCGACTGGACTGTATGTCCAATACGAGCAACAGCACATTGCGCTTCGGCACTGATCGAAGCGGCTTGCCCTGCCGGCTCTAACCGGCGGGGTTAGGGTGGTGTTAGCAGGCATTGGGTCTGCTGCGATCGGAGGCCACCTATGTTAAAACCATCAAACCGCAAGAAGCAGGCCGCCGCTGTCGTCGCCCAGCTTATTGATATGCCATTAGCGGGGCTTCGAGCAGAATGGCAGAAGCGGTATGGTCAACCGCCTAAGCATCGGGCTGCAGATTTGTTGCGACGCGTGCTGGCTTGGCGCATTCAGGCGGATGCTTTCGGCGACCTAGATGCTGCGACGCGGCGGATACTCGCTAAGGAGCAAAGCGTCCTGCGGCCCGCCGCCCAGCCAGGTATGCGACTGGCACGCGAATGGGCGGGCCGTCGCTACGAGGTGGTCGTGATAGAAAGCGGCGTGGTCTTTGAGGGGCAGACCTTTGGAAGCCTCTCAGAAGTTGCGCGACACATAACTGGGCGCAGGTGGAACGGACCGCGCTTCTTTGGCCTGCGGGGTGTCAACGTACGATGACCGAGGCAAAGACAAAGTTCCGCTGTGCTATCTACACCCGCAAATCAACCGATGAAGGCCTTGAGCAGAACTTCAACAGTCTCGACGCACAGCGTGCCGCCTGCGAGGCGTATATCCAAAGCCAAGCTGGCGAAGGCTGGGAATGCCTGCCGCAAGTTTATGACGATGGCGGATGGTCAGGCGGCAATATGGAGCGGCCTGCGCTTAAACGGCTCCTCGATGAGATCTCCAAAGGCCAGGTGGATATAGTCGTTGTCTATAAGGTCGATCGGTTAACCCGAAGCCTAACAGACTTTGCCCGCATTGTTGAAACGTTCGATAACAATAAAGCTTCGTTCGTGAGCGTTACCCAAGCGTTTAATACAACGAACAGTATGGGCCGACTTACGCTCAATGTCCTCTTGTCCTTTGCGCAGTTTGAACGCGAGGTCACAGGCGAGCGGATACGGGACAAGATTGCGGCATCCATGGCACGGGGTATCTGGATGGGCGGGAGCATCCCTAAAGGCTATGACCTGGGAGACCGCAGGCTGGATGTAAACCCGATAGAGGCGGAACAGATCCGCTACATATTCAAGCGCTATCTTGAGCTAAACTCCCTCGTCTCTCTCGCCAAAGATCTTGACCAAAACAACATCCGATCCAAACGATGGACAGCGCAAAGCGGGAAGGAACGGGGCGGATATCTTTACGGCCCAAGCGGGCTCTCTTATCTGCTGCGTAATCGGATTTACCTAGGCGAAATAACCCACAAGGATAAGTCTTATCCCGGCGAGCATGATGCCATCATTGAGGCTGACCTGTTCCAGCAAGTGCAGGACCGTCTTGCCGCAAACCATCACAAGTTTGTGCAAAGGCGAGCGCGCTCTGCAGCCTGCCCGCTTCACAACAAAATCTTTGATGCTCACGGTCAGCCAATGCGGCCAAGCTTTGGGTATGGGCGAGGTAAGAAAATATATCGTTATTATGTAAGCGACACATTGCTTCCGCTCGGTAGGCTCAAAGCTGGAAGTACAACTCCCCTTGGCGATAGGCTGTCGGCGGAGCGCACTGAACGATTTTTGCAGGATAGGCTTAGTAGTCTTAAACCCGACTGCCCTGACTTCGAGATCTTCGAGGGAATTAAGAGGGTAATGTTCTCCTCCAACAAGCTGACGGTGACATTTCAAGTTGCTGCGTTGATTGACACTAATGCCTGCGAGGACACACTTATCGACAAAGCACAGCAGATCGACCCGACAGCTAAAATAGACAGTGACGATCTCGTGCTGTCGCTTGACGCTCGGCCGGTGCGACGCGGCAAGTCGGTGCGGTCCACCGACTGCTTCTTGGATGCCCCGGAACAAAGAAGAGTGTTGGCCGAACTGGTACGAACCTCGCACCGCAAGCTGAAAGAGTTGAACGCCTCGCCACTTTATCCCGAGATGCACGAGCACATGTCCACGCCCATCAACGAATGGACACGCGAGCGCATTGCGATAGGATTATTGGCGCCCGATATCCAGAAAGCACTGCTTACTGGAAAGGCACCTTTAGGCCTTGATCCGGAGAAGTTACTGTCTCGTGATATGCCGCTCGATTGGGACGGTCAGAGGAAGTTTTTAGGCATGAACCAGCCGACCTAGCGAGCCCCAACTTCCACAAGTGTCACGGGCTATCGCGCGTAGAGACTGAGGGTCAAATCTAGGCGATTTGGCCCTCTTTTGGTCTCTGCAGAGACTTTAGAGCAGCGGCATTAAGCCCGGAGGGCCCCAGAAAGGGGCCGTTTCTGGACTGTAGATGTCAATGGGGTTTTAGCTGTGAGGTGTATGGAGGCCCGAGCCGGAATCGAACCGGCGTGCAAGGATTTGCAGTCCTCTGCGTCACCACTCCGCCATCGGGCCTCTGAACAATAACTTGCCTAAACAGCATGCCATTATGTGGTGAAGGCGGGCGTTTAGCGGCTTGCCCAATTCAATGCAACCGGCAATCTGACGCCTTGTGCCCCGTCCGCCACAAGCGGCGGAAAAAGTTGCTATTTGCATACCGAAATAGGCTGTTTGTCTGAATCCCGCTTGGCGGAAGGGACAAGGCTGGCTAGAACCAGACTCAAGGGCTGTATTGTGATTGCAGTACAGTTGTGCCAGTTGGCCAGCAAGTTAATGGAAATATTCCGATGGAATCAGTGAATTTTGAAGAGATGCGGCGGTCCATGGTGGACAGCCAGCTGCGCACAAGTGGCGTCACCGACTTATGGGTGCTGGCTGCCATGGGCAACATCCCGCGTGAGGATTTCGTGCCGCACACGCACCGAACCACAGCCTATATGGACCGGTCGATTACGCTCGACGATGGTTCTGTCCTCAACCCTGCTGTGTCTTGCGCGTTGCTGCTACAGGCGGCGGATGTGCGCGCGGACGATCATGTGTTGTTGCTTGGCAAAGAGGATGGTTATGTCGCTGCGATTTTGCGCACGCGGGTCAACGCTCTTGTGTGTGTAACGGCGGAGAATTTTTCGGCAGCAATATCGGCGGCACCTTATTCGGTGATTGTCATTGACGGCGCGGCAGAAGAGTTGCCCGCAGCGTTGGTGGATCTCGCCGCCGACGGCGCGCGATTGGTGACGGGTATCATCGAAGGCGCGGTAACGCGGCTGGCCAAGGGCTTTGTCCACAAAGGAAAAATTGCGTTGAAATCATTTGAGGATAGCGAAATTGCCCCGCTGCCGGCCTTTGCCCGCAAGCCGGAGTTCGTATTTTGAGCGCGCGCCATCTGTTCACGGCCGCCTTGCTGGCGTCTACCGTAATGGTCGCGCCTGCTTATGCGGACACTTTGCGTGACGCCTTGGTGTCAGCTTATGAAACCAACCCCAACCTGACCGCTGCACGTCAGGGCCAGCGCGCAACGAACGAAGGGGTTCCTTTGGCCAAGGCCAATGGCCGTCCCGATATCACATTACAGCCAACTTTTTTCGAAAATGTCCTTCAGGACAGCGGCGGATCCGTGGTTCAGGCCCGCGGCATCAGCATCAACGGTACGATTTCAGCGCCCTTATATGCCGGCGGCGGCATTAAAAATGCGGTGCGCGCGTCGGAAAACCGGGTTGAGGCTGGCTTTGCCAATCTGCGTGGCACCGAAAGCGCCATATTTTCGGCGGTGGTCGGCGCCTATATGGATGTCATCCGCGATGAATCGATTGTCGATCTAAACCGCGCGCAGGTTGGCGTTCTGACCGTTAATCTGGATGCAACGCGTGACCGGTTTGAAATAGGCGATCTGACCCGCACCGATGTCGCGCAGTCCGAAGCACGGCTTGCGCTGGCAACCAGCAATATGGAAACGGCGCGCGCCAATCTTATCCGTTCAAAAGAGATTTATATTCAGTTGGTCGGACGCGAACCCGGGCAGTTGGAGGCGCCGCCGCCATTGCCCAATTTGCCATTAACGCCAGATAGCGCAGTGACCGTGGCGCTGGAAAACAACCCGGATTTGATTGCGGCGCGCGAAACGCGCGAGGCCGCAGGTTTTGATCGCCGCGCTGCGAATGCATCGCGTTTGCCCACCATAAGCGTCTTTACGTCGCCATCTTACTCCAATGCTTTAAATTCGATCTCATCGAATATTCCAGGCTTTGTACCGGATAACAGCACGTTAAATGCACAAGCAGGCGTTCGTGCGACTTTACCCCTTTATCAAGGTGGGCAGCCCGCCGCGCAAATTCGTCAAGCGCAGGCTCGTCTCGGCCAAGCGCAGGAACTGGAAATCGCCGCGGAGCGTGAAGTGATTGCCCAGACCCGCGCTTCCTACGCAAGCTGGCGTGCGGCGCTTGATGTCATCGCCGCTTCCGAACGGGCCGTGTCGGCAAACGCGTTATCGCTGGAAGGCACGCGTGCCGAAAATGGCGTTGGTAACCGCACCATATTGGACATATTGAACGCGGAACAAGAATTGCTGAACAGCAAGGTTCAACTCGTCGCCGCGCGCCGCAACGCTTATGTCGCCGGTTTCACTTTGTTGGCCGCAATGGGTAAAGCCGAAGCGCGCGATTTGGGCCTTGAAGGCGGCGCATTATACGATCCCGTCGCTGACTATCAAAAGGTTGATGGCGCGTGGAGCGACTGGTCTTCACAGCCCGATCCCGTTGCAAAATCGACCCGAACCGTTGACACGGCCGCCCAAAAAGCCGAGATAGAGCCAATTGTTACCGACGGTAAAATCCGGTAATTTACGCAAGGGCTGAAAATATGGCTGACGGCCGGAACGAACCTTCGATGGATGAAATCTTGTCCTCGATTAAACGCATCATCGCTGATGATGACAATAATCGCCCCGTTACAAAGCGGGCGGCGAAGTCTGCCGCGCCGGACGTCGATGAAGATGAGGTCCTTGAGCTAACCGACGCCGATGACAATGTGGGCGGCGGCGAAGTTTTGTTAGATGACAATAAGGCGCAAAGCCTGCGGCACAGCTTTTCAACACTGCAGACCCTGGCCGAACCAGGCGCAGCACCGCAAATCACGCGGTCAGACGAAACGTCTCTTGAAGGCATGACGCGCGACCTGTTGCGCCCGATGCTGAAAGCTTGGCTCGACACCCATTTGCCGCCTATCGTCGAAGCGTTGGTCGAGCGCGAAATCATGCGCATCACCAAAAAAGGGTGATGGCGGCCATGCGCCTTTGGAGCCGCAATGCCGAACTGGGCGCCGCGCCCAAAGCCAGTCATGCTAAACTTGTTTCAGCATCTTAGTTTAGGCGCTGCGCAAAGCCGTAAGACCCTGAACCAAGTTCAGGGTGACCACCCATTTGCTATAAGGCCCACCCTTATATTTTTGGCGGGGCTTTTAACCCTGACGCCCGCAACAGTTTTTGCCTCGAACCTCTATATTGCGACGGGCAGGCTTATTGACGTCCAAGCTGGTACGGTCCGCACTAATCAATGTATCAGCATCAGCGGCGACAGGATAACCGCCGTTGCGCCCTGCGGCGCGACACCACAAGGCGCAGAACGGGTGGATTGGACCGCGTTCCATGTGCTTCCCGGCTTGATGGACCTGCACACCCATTTGGCGGATGCAGGACAAAGCGCGGACCTTGCGCTGCCCATCAAAACATCACCAGCGGCCACGGCCTTAATGGGTGCGCATAATGCCCGGCTGACGTTAGAGGCTGGCTTCACTACGGTCCGCGATGTCGGCACCTATCGGGGACTTATCGATATCGCCTTACGCGATGCAATCAACGCTGGGCATGTTCCGGGGCCGCGCATGTTCGTGGCCGGTGCGTATATCACCCTGCCCAAGGGTGGCGGCGAATTGAACGGTGTTGTGCCCAATGAAGAATTGCCCGCCGACATGCGGCTGGGGATTGCCAGCACGCCGCAAGAAGCCGCAGCGAAGACGACATTCCTGATGGAACAAGGCGCTGATTTTATCAAAACCATCGCCACGGGCGCGGTGCTTGCCATCGGCACGGAACCGGGCGAGCCGGAGCTGAGCGAAGCGCAGATGCGTGCGGTCGTTCAAACGGCAAAAGCGAAGGGCAAATTCGTCACCGCACATGCCCATGGCGCGGTTGGCATTAAAAACGCGATCCGCGCTGGTGTCCGTTCCATCGAACATGCCAGCCTGATTGACGATGAAGCGCTAAATATGGCGAAAGCCAGCGGCACTTGGCTGGTGATGGATATTTATAATGGCGATTATATTGACGACATCGGCACGCGCGAGAAATGGCCTGCCGAATATCTCCGCAAAAATCGCGAAACCACCGATGTCCAACGCGCCCGTTTTACGCAGGCCGTCAAAATGGGCGTGCCTATTGCTTATGGCACAGACAGCGGCGTCTATCCGCATGGGCATAATGCCAAGCAATTTGCCTATATGGTCCGTTACGGCATGACCCCGATGCAGGCCATCCAAAGCGCAACGATCCGCGCGGCAGAGTTATTAGGCAAGGACAGCGAGCTCGGCAGCATCGCACCGGGGCGCTTTGCCGATCTGGTTGCGGTCAACGGCGACCCTCTTAAGGATATCCGTGTTTTGGAAAATGTTGCGCATGTGATGAAAGGCGGCAACACCGTCCGCTAAATGCCGCGCGCGTAGCGTAAAACAAAAGGGCGAGGAAATCCCCGCCCATTCGTATTTTTCTTCATGCTCAGATCACGTCAGTGTGACTGAGAAAAGCAAGCTGCTAGACGCAATTGCACCAATAAAGCTAACCAGTTTCTGCATATTTCATTCCTTCACCTTGCCGCACAACCAAAAGGCCGGGTCGTCCCGTGAAAGCATCCTTTATATTTTCGTTGATGGTGACCAACTAAGCATCTCTTCATAAAACTCAATTAAATTAGTAGACAATAGAGTTGCGTAAAATGCAACTTGCTGCGCCGGGCTTCGGAACAATCGCCCATGTAATCTCCTTGCGTGCCAGCTTTGCGCTGACTAGCGTGCCATGCATGAAAAATGCCTTCTTGCTCACCGCCCTTTTGGGCACTTCTGCCATCGCGCTTGGCAGCCTCTCCACAGACGCCAATGCCCGGCCGATCACCGAAACCGACCTCGTGATGATGAAACGAGTGTCGGCGGTTGCAGCGTCGCCCGATGGCAATATGATCGCCTATCAACTGCGCGAGACCGATTTGGCGGCGAACAAGGGTAAAACGGATCTGTATATGCTCAAGCTTGGCAGCGCGGATCCGCAGCCAGTGATGTTTGCATCGAAGCCAGACAAGAATGAGCATGACCCCGCCTTTTCGCCTGACGGCAAAAGCATTTATTATATCAGCAACCAAAGCGGATCGGACCAAATCTGGCGCTATGACATTGCATCGGCCACGTCCATGCAAGCGAGCAATTTCAAGGCCGATGTCAGCGGTTTCAAAATCTCCCCCAATGGGCAAACATTTGCCATATGGGGCGACATTGCCCGCGATTGCGGGGAGTTTGGCTGCGACACCGATGGCGACACGTCAAAACCTGGCCCCGGCACGGGCCGCGCATATGATCGTTTAATGGTCCGCCATTGGGACCAATGGGAAACGCCGGGATATTATAGTCGCGTCTTTACGGTTGCGCTGGAAGCCGATGGCAAACTTAGTTCGTCGGCCATAGCGATGGACGGCACCCTTGTCGGCGATGCGCCGACGAAGCCTTTTGGCGGCGGCGAGGAGATAAGTTGGAGCGCGGACGGCAGCGCGGTGCTGTTCACCTTACGCCATGCCGATGCGCATGAGGCAAAGTCGACCAATCTTGATATTTACCGCTCTGCACTGCGCGCGGCCAACCCAGTCAACCTGACCGCCGACAACGCCGGCATGGACACCACGCCCGCCGCATCCCCCGATGGCAAATATCTGGCATGGACATCGATGGCGCGCGCAACTTATGAGGCCGACCGGCTGGTCGTCAAGCTGATGGATCTGAAGAGCGGCAAGGTCATCGCGCTCACCGACGCATGGGACCGTTCGGTGGGCTCGCTTGCATGGGCCGCCGACAGCAAAAGCCTTCTCGTCACCGCGCAGGATGTTTTGGAGACCCCGCTTTTCCGAGTGGACCTGAAAGGTAAAGTTACGCGCCTGACGGCGCGCGGCAATATCGCTGAGGCCGTGCCGCTGAAAAATGGTGGCGTAGTTTATGCCATTAACAGCATTACTGGCCCGTCCGACCTTGTTCATATGAATGCCAAAGGTACCACGACACGCCTGACCGACGTCAATGCCGACACGTTCGCCACGCTGGATCCGGTCAATTACCAAATGTTTGATTTCGCTGGGGCCAATGGCGACCGAGTCTATGGTCAGATCGTCAAACCGCAGGGCGCAGCGGGTAAGCTGCCCGTCCTGTTACTCGTCCATGGCGGACCGCAGGGCACGTTTAACAATAGTTGGTCCTATCGATGGAACCCAGCGGTCATGGCGGCGCAAGGCTATGCCGTGGTCAGCATCGATTTTCATGGGAGCACTGGTTACGGTCAAAAATTCACCGACAGCATCAACCAAAACTGGGGCGGCTGGCCGCTTGAAGATTTGCAAAAGGGCATGGATGCAGTTGGCAAAATCGATACCCAGCTTGATACCGCCAATGCCTGCGCGCTGGGCGGATCCTATGGCGGTTATATGATGAACTGGATTTCCGGCAATTGGCCCGACCGTTTCAAATGCCTTGTCAACCATGCCGGTATCTTTGACCTGCGCGCTATGGCCTATGAGACCGAAGAATTATGGTTCGACCAATGGGACAATGGCGGCCCATGGACCACGCGCAGTGATGCGGAAAAATGGAACCCGGTCAACCATGTCGCCAAATGGAAGACGCCAACTTTGGTGATCCATGGCGAGAAGGATTACCGCATCCCCTATTCGCAATCGCTGGCCGCCTTTACCGCATTGCAGCAGCAGGGCGTGGAATCGAAATTGCTGGTATTTCCGGATGAAAATCACTGGGTGTTAAAACCGAAAAATTCGATCCAATGGCACCGGACGGTGTTTGACTGGGTAGGTAAGTATCTGAAGGGTAAATAAGTCCAATTTTGTCATTCCCGCGAAAGCGGGAATCCATGGTCTGATCGGTCAGCGCAAGCGGAAGGTTCAGGCCATGGACCCCCGATCAAGTCGGGGGTGACAAAATTTATAGAGTACAGACGAAGTATTTGGGGGGAAGAATATGACGGACATAATGCATAATGTGGCAGCCAAAACCCATAAAGGGGCGGAATTGTCGCGCAGTTTGAAGTCGCGCCATGTCTCGATGATCGCGATTGGCGGCATCATTGGTGCCGGACTGTTCGTTGGTTCTTCAACCACAATCAGCCAGGCTGGACCCGCCGCTGTCTTCTCCTTTGCCATTGCCGGGTTCATCATTTTGCTGGTCATGCGCATGATCTCTGAAATGGCGATAGCGGTTGATGGGGTGCAGACATTCCCGGACTTCGCCCGCGCAGGCCTTGGCCATTTGGCGGGATTCATGTCCGGCTGGCTCTATTGGTATTTTTGGGTTGTCGTTGTCGCGATTGAAGCGATTGCTGGCGCGCAAATCTTACATGGTTGGTTTCCTGCCGTGCCTGAACTTGGCATTGGCATTGCCCTAATGGCGATTTTGACCGCCGTGAACCTTATGTCGGCGCGGGCATATGGTGAATTTGAATTCTGGTTCTCATCGATCAAGGTCGCCGCGATCATCGTTTTCATTCTGGTCTGCGCCGCATGGGCCTTTGGCCTTACCTCCGGCAGCGGTGCGACCTTTGGCAATTTGACGGCGCATGACGGCTTTGTCCCCAATGGTTGGGGCGTCGTGCTGGCGGCGGCAACATCGACCATATTCAGCCTTGTTGGCGCGGAAATCGCTACCATTGCGGCGGCTGAGTCCGAAGAGCCTTCCAAGGTTATTGGCCGCATGACCGTGTCAGTCACTATGCGCATTCTTATCTTCTATGTGCTGTCGATCTTCCTCATTGTGTCGGTCGTCCCATGGACCGAGATCGTGCCCAAGGTATCGCCCTTTGCCACAACGCTTGCCTATATGGGCTTACCAGCGGGTCAGCTGATAATGGAAGCGGTGGTTTTGGTCGCCGTGCTGTCCTGCTTGAACTCCGGCCTATATGTCACCTCACGCGCGTTGTTCGGCCTCGCCAAGCATAAGGACGCGCCGCAGTGGTTGGTGCAGGTCAACCACCGCAAAGTGCCCGCCCGCGCCATCCTGATCGCTAGCCTGTTCAGCTATTTCGCGCTCGCCGCCGACGCGGTGTCGCGCGATGTGGTATTCAGCTTCCTCATTAATAGCTGCGGCGTGACCATGCTTCTTTTGTACCTGATGACATCCGCTGCACAGCTAAAGCTGCGCCGCCAATATGAAGCGGAGGACCCGAGCCGCCTGCAAATCAAAATGTGGTTCCACCCCTTTGGCACATATATCGCGATAGCAGCGATGTTGGTGATTTTGGTCGCCAAAGGCCTTGATCCTTCCGCGTCGAAGGAATTGTGGCTGAGCTTACTCGTAGCGGGCGGCTTTGCGGCAGCGTTTTTCATCTTTCGGCGGCGGGTAACCTAACGCTGTAGGTAAGAATATTATCACGCAAAGCCGCAAAGACACAAAGACGAAGATATAAAGCAGCAGATAGGCGGCTCACTTTCTTCCTTCCTTTGCGACTTTGCGGCTTTGCGTGCTAAAAAACTTCTCACACCCATAGGATAAGCCGCCTACCCGCCGCGAAATCCTTGCCCAATTGCCCACGCGCTGGCAAAGCCTCTTTCCATGACTATCGACAAGACTTTCGACCCCGCCGCGATTGAGGCGAAATGGTATGCGCATTGGGAAACCACGGGCGCATTCCGTCCCAATCGTCCCCATGCCGAGCCTTATACAATCGTAAACCCGCCGCCCAATGTGACGGGCAGCTTGCACATCGGCCATGCGCTCGACAACACCTTGCAGGATATCCTCATTCGCCATGCGCGTTTGCAGGGCAAGGACGCTTTATGGGTCGTCGGCACGGACCATGCGGGCATAGCGACACAGATGGTCGTCGAACGACAGCTCAATGCCCAAGGGCAGAAGCGCACCGATTTCACCCGCGACGCATTTGTCGCCAAGGTGTGGGAATGGAAGGCGGAAAGCGGCGGCGAAATTACGGGCCAGTTGCGCCGCCTTGGCTGCTCAATGGATTGGGAGAATGAACGCTTCACCATGGATGAAGGCTTTTCAAAGGCCGTCATCAAGGTGTTTGTAGATCTCTATAACCAAGGGCTGCTCTACCGCGACAAGCGGCTCGTCAACTGGGACCCGGGCCTGAAAACCGCGATCTCGGACCTTGAGGTCGAAACGCGGGAGATCAACGGCAAATTCTGGCATTTCAAATATCCGTTGGAGGACGGCAGCGGTTTCATCAGCGTGGCCACCACGCGCCCGGAAACGATGCTGGCCGACATGGCGGTCGCGGTGAACCCGTCGGATGAACGCTATGCACATCTGGTGGGCAAAAATGTCCGTCTGCCGATCACGGGTCGCTTGATCCCGATTGTCACCGACGAACATGCCGACCCCGAATTGGGTTCCGGCGCTGTAAAAATCACACCGGGACATGATTTCAACGACTTTGAGGTCGGCAAGCGCGCTGGTTTCAAGGCGAGCGAGATGTTCAACATGCTCGATGGCGAAGGCCGCGTCGTGCAAACCGCAGATGGGCTTATTCCCGCAGAATATATCGGGCAATATCGCTTTGGCATCGAAGGCGAGCCGACCAACGCCCGCAAGATGGTGGTCGCGGCGATGGAAGCCTTGGGCTTGCTGGAGAAGGTCGAAGACCGCGTGATCCAAACCCCCTTTGGCGACCGTTCAGGCCAAGTGATTGAGCCGTGGTTGACCGACCAATGGTATGTCGATGCGCAAACGCTCGCCAAGCCAGCCATAGAAGCCGCGCGCAAAGGCAAGGCCAATGGCGGTTTCGATATCGTGCCGAAGTCTTGGGAAAAAACTTACTTCAACTGGATGGAAAATATCCAGCCATGGTGCGTGTCACGGCAGCTCTGGTGGGGGCATCAGATACCGGCGTGGTTTGCCGCCGATGGCACATGCTATGTCGCCGAAACCGAAGAGGGCGCGCAGGCGCTTGCGGGCGCGGGCGTCGAACTGACGCGCGATCCCGACGTTCTCGACACTTGGTTCTCGTCCGCGCTTTGGCCGTTTGGAACCTTGGGTTGGCCGGAAGAAAATCCTCCCCGTTCCGGGGAGGAATCCTTGCTCAACCGCCATTACCCCAATGACGTGCTGATTTCCGGTTTTGACATTTTGTTTTTCTGGGATGCGCGGATGGCGATGCAGGGCATGCATTTCATGAAAGAAGTGCCTTGGAAAACGCTCTATCTCCATGGCCTTGTCCGCGCGGCGGATGGTAGCAAAATGTCCAAGTCAAAGGGCAATACGGTCGATCCGTTGGGCCTGATTGACCAATATGGCGCAGATGCGTTGCGCTTCTTCATGGCGGCGATGGAAAGCCAAGGCCGCGATATCAAAATGGATGAAAGCCGGGTTGCAGGCTATCGTAACTTTGCAACCAAGCTGTGGAATGCCGCCCGCTTCGCGCAATCCAACGGCATAAGCGGGTCGCACACAGTGCATGCGCCAAAGGCCGAATTGGCGGTCAACCGCTGGATCATTGGCGAAGTTGTCAGCACCGTCCAAAAGCTCAATAAGGCCTTCACCGAATTCCGTTTCGACGGCATGGCCGATGTGTTGTATCACATGGTTTTCGACCAGTTTTGCGACTGGTATCTCGAACTGATCAAGCCAGCGTTCATCGACGGCGAAAAAGGCGAAATGGATGCAGAGTCCAAAATCGTCGCTGGCTGGGCGCTCGACCAGATTTTGGTGATGCTCCACCCCTTCATGCCGTTCATTACCGAAGAATTATGGCACGCTTTGTCCGATGCAGATCATCCTCGTGGCTATGATATCATCCACGCCCAATGGCCTGAGCCGAATGCGACAGTGGACGCAGAGGCAGTTGCCGAAATCAATTGGGTTATCGACACGATCAGCAAAACCCGTTCGTTCAAGGCAGAGTTGAACATAGCGCCGGGCACGCGCCTGACCGCCAATATAGCCGGCCCGCAGACCGCCACGATTGCCATAATCGAGCGCCAAGGGGCGGCTTTGTCACGGCTCGGCCGCATTGACGATTTTGTCTATGCGCCCGTTGAAACCAATAATGTCGCGCAAATCATTGTCGGCGACGACACCATCGTTTTCGCGCTTGATGGCGTCATCGACCTCGACGCCGAACGCAGCCGGATCAGCAAAGCCATTGAGGCCGCCGTCAAAGAGCGTGATGCGCTCGCAGGGCGTTTGTCCAATGCGGCATTTGTGGAAAAGGCCAAGCCCGATGCCGTGGAAAAGGCGCGCGCGGACCATGCCGAAAAGACTGCGGAGGCCGAGCGGCTTACTGCGGCGCTAAAGCGGCTGGGGTGACTATCGTCCGAACCTCCAACAATATGTGTCATTCCCGCGAAAGCGGGGAACGTAGTGACCGTCAGGTCAATCCATGGCCTGAGCATGCAGAAATCGCTTCATGGCGTGCACATGCAGCGGCAGCCCCATGGATTCCCGCTTTCGCGGGAATGACATATTTGGGGTCTCACCAAAAAGGGTTTTCAGCATAGCTACCCCCGCCCATCAACGCGACCTGACGGTCGGTCCAGTGGCCAGGACTTTGTTCCTGTTCGCGCTGCCTTCACTTGGCGTGAACATTCTCCAGTCGCTGAACCATTCCGTCAATTCGGTGTGGATCGGTCAATTTTTGGGCGAAGAGGCGCTGGCAGCGTCGGCCAATGCAGGGCTCATCATGTTTTTGATGTTCTCCACTTTGTTTGGCTTCACCATGGCAACTACGATCCTGATTGGTCAGAATATGGGCCGCCGTGATGTGGAATCTGTCCGCCGTGTCATGGGTACGGCATTCGGCGTTTTCCTTACCGCAGGCCTTGTCACGGCGGCGGCTGGTTGGATATTTGCGCCCCAAATGCTGCGCCTGATGGCAACGCCAGAATCGGTCTATCCGTTGGCGCTTGCCTATTTGCGCGTCATTTTCCTATCCATGCCAACCTCGTTCGTAATGGTGCTTGTTGCATCCTCGCTGCGCGGCGTGGGGGATTCGGTGACGCCGTTTTGGAACACAGTGTTGAACGTGGTTCTCGACATCATCTTGAACCCGATTTTCATCTTAGGCTTGGGCCCCATACCCGCAATGGGTATCGCTGGATCGGCGCTTGCAACCATCCTTGCTGGGGTCATCAGCCTCGGTTTATTGCTGCGTAAGGTCTATGTGCGTGATCTGACCATCCGCCTGCGCGGGCATGAGTTGAAATGGCTTCGGCCCGATGCGCGGTTCTTGAAACCGATTGCGCGTATGGGCCTGCCTATGGGCTTGTCGATGATCATCATGTCGGGTTCTGCCGTCGTGATGATTGGCCTCGTTAATCGTGAGGGCGTGAATACAACTGCGGCCTTTGGTGTGATGAATCAGCTGTGGAGCTATGTGCAAATGCCCGCGGTCGCCGTGGGCAGCGCCGTCAGCGCCATGGTCGCCCAGAATATCGGCGCCAACAAATGGGACCGCATTGGCCGTATCATATGGTCGGGCATTGGGATTAACCTGCTGCTGGCCGGTGTGTTGATCTTACTCATGACCCTTTTCGCTTCGCCATTGCTTGGCCTGTTCCTGTCAGGCGGCAGTCCCGCCATCGATATCGCGATTCACATCAACCACGTCATTGGATGGACTTTTGTTTTGATGGGCGTGTCGGTTGTCGTGACCTTTGCGGTGCGCGCGAATGGCGCCGTTGTTGCGCCACTCCTGATCCTGATATTCAGCGCCGTGTTGGTGCGTTTCAGTGTCGGCTTTGGCCTGTATGACCGGTTTGGCGCAGATGCCATTTGGGGATCATTTGTTGCGACCGCGATTGCATCTTGCGTCCTGTCGATTGCTTATTATCTGCATGGCGGATGGAAAAAGGCAAAGGCGATGCCATCCATAAGTGCGAGCGCCGTGCATGTGGTGCCCGAATAATCCGCTGTCTTATACATAGTGCATTGTGCCATTGGGAATAGCATGAAACGCAACGTCACCTTGTCGCCAGAGTTTATGAAGCCCAAGCATATCGCGTTGCGCATATGTCAGTTCCTGCTGGCGCTGTTTGTCGCGGGCAGCATCGCCCATGCGCAGGTTCCCCCCCCTGCTGCGCCCCAATATGTCCGCGCGTCGATGGAGGCCGAAACACGCAACCCCGCGCCCGGGGATATTGTGACGGTCGCGATTGTCATGGACCCGAAACCTGGCTGGCATGATTATTGGGTGAACCCGGGTGATGCCGGAACGCCGCTTGAGCTGGCATGGATATTGCCCGCTGGCGCAAGTGCTGGCCCGATCCGTGCGCCCGTGCCCGAAACGTTGATCGTCAGCGGTTTCATGAACCATATTTACAAAACAAAGCATGCGTTTCTGGTGGATCTCAAAATCCCGCAAAGCGCGATTGTGGGACAGAATTTAGATATCAAAGTCAATGCGCGCTGGTCGGCCTGCTCCGATTTGGTCTGCGTACCCGAAAGCGCTAAATTGTCGGTACCGTTGACAATTGGCGCAGGGTCGATTGGCAAGTCGGACCGCGCGCGTTTCGATGCATGGCGCAGCGCCTTGCCCGTGCCGCTGGACCGTAAGGCGCTCTATGCCATTGATGGCAACCGCATTGACATCGCCATCCCCTATCCACGTAGCGCCGCTGCAAGCCGGGTTTGGTTTTTTGCGCAGCGCGAAAATCTGTTCCGTTACGCTGCCCCACAAACTGCGCGGCGCAACGGCGATTGGTTGATTGTCAGCAGTGAAGTCAAAGCGCCCTTTGCCGGCGAGATTGACGGACTATTGCGCTTCAACGATGCGCAGGGACTTGGAATACGCGCGACCCCAGGCATTGTCCCAACAGGCGGTGAAGCCATATCTGTTTTGGGTAAAGGCATAGCTGCTGAGGGGGAAGAACCGCCGCTCGGTTTTGTCTGGATACTGGCCTTTTCGGTGCTTGGCGGATTGCTGTTGAACCTCATGCCTTGCGTATTCCCGATATTGGGATTGAAAGCGTTGAGCCTTGCCAAAATGGGTGGGGATGAGGGCGCGGCGCGGCGTGATGCCGTTGCATACACCGTCGGCATCATCCTGAGCTGTCTTGTGCTGGGCGACATCATGCTGGCCTTGCGCGCCGCAGGCGAAGAGGTGGGCTGGGCATTCCAGTTGCAGGATCCAGCGATTGTGTTGTTGTTGTTGCTGCTCATGGTGGCGGTCACGGCAAATCTGGCTGGGGTGTTCGAAGTCGGCGCTATCGGCGCAGGCGAGACGCTGACGCGCAAGGGTGGCATGTCAGGATCATTCTGGACAGGCGTGCTGGCGGCTGTTGTCGCAACGCCGTGCACAGGCCCGTTCATGGCGGCGGCAATGGGTGCGGCTTTGCTGTTGCCCGCGACCTTGGCATTGTTAATTTTTGCGGGGCTTGGATTTGGTTTGGCGCTGCCCTTCCTTGCCATTGCGTTCATCCCACCGTTGCGCACGCGCATGCCACGGCCTGGCCCATGGATGGTGCGTTTCCGTCAGTGGATGGCCGTCCCCATGGCGCTCACATCCTTGGTCTTATTATGGCTGCTGTATCAGTTGGCGGGCTTTAGCGGATTGCTGATTGGTGGTACGGCCGCGTTCATCATATTGTTGCGGCTGTTTCAACTGGGTCAGAAACAGAAAAGCGGTTCGCCCCGCAAAATCGTCATTGCGGCCATATTGGGCATCAGTGTTGCGGCATTGCTCATCATGGACAGTGCCACCACGGTCGCGCCGGCTCCGCAGCCGATGAAAAACGGAAGCCTAGCCTTTGATGAAGCGCGGCTGGCGGCATTGCGCGCAGAGGGCAAACCTGTGTTTCTCTACTTCACCGCCGACTGGTGTGTGACGTGCAAAGTGAATGAGAAGGCTGCGATCGACCGCACAGAAACCAGCACGGCCTTTGCCAAAGCAGGCATCCAGACGATGGTGGGCGATTACACGCGCAGGGATGCCGATATCACGCGCTTTTTGGCGAAGCATGGCCGTTCCGGCGTGCCATTATATCTATATTATCCACCAAATGCCGATGCACGCGTCCTGCCGCAGATCTTGACCGTGAACGACCTGACGGGGCTTACGAAATAAAAAACTGGCCCAATTTACCACTTTAAAGGGGCGCTTATGGCCCTGTGCCGCAGGGCTTTTGCGCCACAAAGTGCAACAAAAGCAGGGGTTGCGCGCCTAAAGCCTTTATCTGTTGGCAAATTAGCTGTATTGGCGGTGCCGAACATCACAAGGAGTATCGACTATCGCCACCCCGCCGACCCGGCGCGCTATGACCCCACCTGTTAAAAGTGGACCGCGCTACAATAATCTAATCACCGTTGAAAAAGTGCGGGTCATTGATGATGACGGCGAGAATCTGGGTGTCATGTATACCCGCGAGGCGATAGCGCAGGCTGCGGAAGTTGGGCTTGATCTGGTGGAAGTTTCCCCGAATGCTGATCCCCCCGTCTGCAAATTTCTGGACATCGGCAAGTTCAAATATGAGGCCCAGAAAAAGGCCAATTTGGCTCGCAAGAGCCAGAAAACACAGGAAATCAAAGAAATCAAGATGCGTCCGAACATCGATGACCATGACTATATGGTTAAGATGAAGAAGGTGGCTGAGTTCATCGAAGAAGGGGACAAGGTCAAGATCACGCTGCGTTTCCGTGGCCGTGAATTGGCGCACCAACAATTGGGAATGATATTGCTGCAACGCGTTCAGGCCGATACGACCGAGACCGCGAAAATCGAAGCGCATCCCCGCATGGAAGGTCGTCAAATGCTGATGGTGCTGTCGCCCAAATAGGGCGCAGTCACCAGATGCCTTGCCGAATCAGTTCGGCACCAATCAATACCATCAATAGACTGATGATGATGTTGAACCGTGCAGGCGAAACACGTTTGACCAGTCGTACGCCCGCCAATGTGCTCAATATGGCAAGCGGCAGGAAGATCGCCGTCAACGTCATATTCTGTACGTTGAACTGCCCCAAAGCGGCATAAGCGGGCACTTTGAACCAGTTGATGATTGCAAAGAATATCGACGACGTGCCGATGAACACCAGATGCGGGAAATTACGTGACAGCGCCCAAATCTGAAACGGTGGCCCGCCGGCATGGGCAATCTGGCTGGTAAAGCCCGCTATACCGCCCATGATGGTTCCCATCCACTCCGGTGCCGGACCAGAGAGCGTTACGGGGCGGCCCAGCAGGGGCAGTAAGCGATAGGTGCCAAAGGCCAAGGCAATGACACCTACAAAGCCGCGTACGGCGTCCGCAGGAATGACCGAGGCCAGATACCAACCAAGGAATATGCCCACAACCGCGCCGGGCAAGGTGAGCCATAAGGTGCGAGCGTCGTAACTGCGCCGAAACGCCCAGACGCTGACGATATCTTGCACCATGAGAATAGGTAACAACATTCCGGCAGCAGCGATGGGATCCATAACCAATGCTAGCAACGGGATCGCGGCCGCCCCCAGCCCTGCAAAGCCGCCTTTGGCCAGCCCCACCAAGATGACGGCGACGCCAGCGACAATGTAAAACAGGATATCCGTCGGTAGGTTCAAGACGCCTTGGTACGCTTTCGAACCGCGAGGATGTAGATGATGGTCGCAGCGGCGGCAAAAATGAACCACTGAATGGCATATAGCAGATGATTATTGGGGATCTGGCGCGGAGATGGCTCCGCCAATATCTCCAAACCTTCAACCGCGTCTGCCGAAACCAGTTTGATCAGCTGCACACCGTCTGGTGCGATGATGCCTTCAACGAGCCCGCCGCGCCATTTGGGCGATTGCGGCCGTTCGGACCAGCCAAAGGCCACTTTGGCATCAGGGCCGCCTGCTGCGTCGGTCCGGCAAGAGGCAACATGGGCAAAGCCTGCTTTACCCAAGATATTTGAACCCGACACGGTCTCAATCTTCACCACACGCACGCAATTAACGCTGGAACGGCGGAATAGCGGCAGTGCCGCTGGATCGGGAACCGTTGGCCATGCCACGGCTGGCAATCCGACGGCAGATTCATAACGCGACAGCATTGCGTCTTTCTGTTCCTTGCGTTGCAATTGCCAGATACCAAGGCCAATCATCGTGGCAACGGCAAGGACAACCAATAAGGTTGGAATGACGGGCAGGCGTTTCATAGCAGATCACTCTTTCCAGCTTCGCGCGCGCGGTTGTGATGCTCCGCCGCCAAAAGCGCGGCTTTCGCCATGCGCAAGGTTATGACCGTCAGCGCCGCTGTAAACGGTACCCAAATGAGGGCATGCACCCAAAAGGGAGGCCGAAACACAGAATCAACGACCAATGCCAGTATGATAATCAACGTGCCAATGACCATCGTGAGTAAAGCAGCAGGACCGTCGCCAACATTATAGCTGCTGAAATCAAGGCCGCAATTTGCGCAGGTGCCGGCAAACTGCCCAAGTCCAGCAAACAGGGTTTTACGGCCACATTGGGGGCAGAGACCAAAAAGGGCAGCCTTAGCAATGCTGGGCTGCCCTTCTATGGATTGTTCTGGTTTCATTTACGCGTGTACTGGTGCGCCCCAGCCACCCCAGATGTAAATCGCGATGAAGAGGAAAAGCCAAACGACATCGACAAAATGCCAATACCAAGCAGCAGCCTCAAAACCGAAATGCTGCTTCGGCGTGAAATGGCCTTTGTAGGTACGCGCAAGGCACACGATCAAGAAGATCGTGCCCACAATGACGTGGAAGCCATGGAAGCCTGTCGCCATGTAAAAGGCCGTCCCATAGTTCAATCCACCAAAGGGAAACGGCGCGACTACATATTCATACGCCTGGATCGCGCTGAACAGCAGGCCAAGCAAGATGGTCAGCCATAGGCCCTTTTTCAGGCCTTCACGGTCGCCATGGATCAGGGAATGGTGCGCCCAAGTGACAGTGGTACCCGACAACAACAAAATCAGCGTGTTAAGCAAAGGAAGCTTCATCGCATCGAGAACTTCCAGACCCTTTGGTGGCCACTGCATCAACGCCGCGGCACCTTCTTGGCCGATCAGGTTAGTGACCGTAAACGCGTGCGTTTCGGGGTCTATGACGAGTTCCAGCGGTACCGGGAACAAGGCATAGTCAAACCATGCCCAGAACCAGCCAACGAAGAACATGACTTCAGAGGCAATGAACATGATCATGCCGTAGCGCAGGTGCAATTGCACCACAGGCGTATGATCGCCCGATTGCGCCTCATTTACGACATCTGCCCACCAGGCATAGAAAGTGTAGATAACGGCAATCAAGCCAACGCCAAAAATCAGGCTGCCATAGCTGAACTGTTCGGGATGCATCCACATCACCAAACCGAAGAACATCGTCAGGGCCGAAAACGATCCCAATATCGGCGTAATGCTTGGTGGCAAAATATGATAATCGTGATTCTTGGCACCCGCCATGGTCAATTCCCTGTAGTCTTATCGATTAACAAATGTCTTAGCTACCGTTCGCCGTCTGGTCCACCGTGTTTGGCTTCTCGACAGGATAGAAAGTGTAACTAAGTGTGATTTCTTCAATGTCTTTGGTTTCCGGGTCGGTCATAATCTTTGGATCGACATAGAATAGGACCGGCATGCGGACCTGTTCACCGGGCTTCAGCGTCTGCTCAGTAAAGCAGAAGCACTGAATCTTGTTGAAATACTGACCGGCAAGCGCTGGCGTCACGTTGAACGTGGCGGTGCCAGTGACTGGCTCGTTCGAAAGATTCTTGGCAATATAGATCGACATATCCTTCGCGCCGATGCTGACAGTGTCGGTCGGACGTTCAGGTTTAAATTCCCAAGGCAGGCCTTCACGTTGATTGGCATCAAAGCGCACAACGATCGTTTTATTGGAAACCTGAACGGTGGCTGCCTGAGCCGCATCAACCCGCATAGTTGTGCCGCCAAAGCCAGTCACCTGACAGAATAGACGATATAATGGCACTGCGGCAAAACCGACGCCCACCATCGAAACCGCAAGCCCAGCAGCGAGAAAACCCGTCTTTACATTAGATACAGCCATTAGCCCCAGACTCCCACTTTCACGACAGTGATTAAGAAGAACAAGATGCACAATCCGACCAAAGCAACGCCCATTACGCGCGAGCGACCCGCTTGGCGTTTGCGGATAATCGCCGTTTCTTCGGCGGTGTAAGCTGACGGCTCATTCGGGGTCATGACATTAGCATCCGGTCAAAGGCGAAAATTGCAAAAAGCAGAAACAGGTAAAGGATCGAGAAAGCAAAAAGTTGCTTTTCCGGCTTCATCGCAGCCGCATCAGTGGCCTCGTTTTTCCAGACCCGGTAGGCCAGACCCAAGAATAGGAGGTTAAGGACGACAGCAGCGACGCCATAGACCCACCCTGTTTCAGCCAAAGCAAAAGGCAATATTGCCGTCGCCGCCATCGGGAAGCTGTAGCCAAATATTTGGTTCCGCGTGACCCGTTGACCCTTCACATTGGGAAGCATCGGAATTCCAGCAGCGCCGTAATCCGTTTTCATAAACAGAGCGAGCGCCCAGAAATGTGGCGGCGTCCACAAGAAGATGATCGCGAAAAGCAGGACTGGCATCAGCGTAACGTCGCCCGTTACCGCCGCCCATCCGATGACGGGGGGAAATGCACCCGCAGCGCCGCCGATAACAATATTCTGCGGCGTATTGGGCTTCAACCAGATCGTGTAGACAATCGCGTAGAAGAAAATCGAGAAAGCCAGCAGAGCAGCGCATAACCAATTGACCGCAACGCCCATGATGCCGACCGAAAAAGCGGCAAGGCCAATGCCAAAGTTGAGCGCCGACGCGCGGTCCATTCGACCCGCAGGAAGCGGACGGCCAGCCGTTCGCGCCATTTTGGCGTCAATATCTGCTTCGAAATATTGGTTCAGCGCGCCGCAGGCACCCGCCCCCAGAGCAAGACAGAGTATCGCGGTAAAACCAATCACCGGATGAATGCTGCCCGGAGCCGCCAATAATCCACAAAGCGCTGTGAACACGACAAGCGACATGACCCGAGGCTTAGTCAAAGCCCAGAAATCGCGCCACTCGGCTGGCAAAATGATGTCACGCGCTGCGGTTGTCATGCCTGTTCCCAAACGTTCGAGGCGTTCAAAGCGGCGAACCGCCGCCGGTTACTTAATAACCGGCAGCGTTTCGAACTGGTGATATGGTGGAGGGCTGGTCAGCGTCCACTCAAGCGTGGTCGCACCTTCACCCCAATAATTGTCTTCTGCACGGCGGCCAGCGACCAACGACCAGATGACATTGACGAAGAAAATCAACACACCAACGCCCATGATGGCATAGCCAATGGAAGCAACGCCATTCCAATAGGCAAAGGCCTCTGGATAATCTGGGTAACGCCGCGGCATGCCTGAATTGCCCAGGAAGTGCATGGGGAAGAACAGGACATTCACGCCAACGAAGAATATCCAGAAGTGCAAATGACCCAGGAATTCGTTCAAGTGGCGACCCGACATTTTGCCGAACCAGTAATAGAAGCCAGCAAAGAGCGAGAATACCGCGCCCAGCGACAACACATAATGGAAATGGGCCACAACATAATAAGTGTCATGCAAGTTATCGTCGAGGCCACCATTGGCCAAAACAACACCCGTCACGCCACCAACGGTGAACATGAAGATGAAGCCCATGGCCCAGACCATTGGCGTCTTGAAGCTAACCGAACCGCCCCACATGGTTGCAATCCAGCTAAAGATCTTAATGCCGGTGGGCACCGCGATCACCATCGTTGCTGCGGTGAAGTACATTTTCATGTCGACGCTCATGCCCGTGGTGAACATGTGGTGCGCCCAGACAACAAAGCCAACGACACCAATCGCGACCATGGCATAGGCCATGCCGAGATAGCCGAACACAGGCTTGCGGCTGAAGGTCGCGACGATTTGGCTGATGATGCCGAAACCTGGCAAAATCATAATATACACTTCGGGATGGCCGAAGAACCAGAAGAGATGCTGATACAGTACGGGGTCACCGCCGGCCGACGCATCGAAGAACGCGCCACCAAAGTTACGGTCAACCAAAAGCATGGTGATTGCCGCTGCCAAGACAGGCAATGCGAGCAATAGCAAAAATGCCGTTACCAACACCGACCACACGAACAACGGCATTTTGTGCAGGGTCATGCCCGGCGCACGCATGTTGAAAATGGTGGTGATGAAGTTGATGGCACCTAAAATCGATGCGGCACCTGCCAAGTGAAGCGAGAAAATGGCCATGTCTACAGCCGGCCCAACGGAGCCTGAAGTCGACAGCGGCGCATAGACCGTCCATCCTGTTCCAGCGCCAAGACCCGTACCACCCGGTACAAAGCTGGAGCCAAGCAACATGATGAAGGCCACAACGGTCAACCAGAAGCTGACATTGTTCATGCGCGGGAACGCCATGTCAGGCGCGCCGATCATGAGAGGCACAAACCAGTTACCAAAACCGCCGATAATGGCAGGCATGACCATGAAGAACACCATGATCAGGCCGTGGGCAGTGATCAGCACGTTCCACATATGATAGGCCTCATCGAGCGAGGCCTCTTTGCCGGCCATCATCGATGCCCAGCCTTGCAGATATTGAATGCCAGGAGCAGCAAGCTCCAACCGCATCAGGCCGGAAATCGCACCGCCCACAATCCCGGCGAAAATCGCAAAGATCAGATAGAGCGTTCCGATATCTTTATGGTTGGTCGACATGAACCAACGGGCGAAAAAGCCAGGCTTATGGTCCGCGTCATGATGGTCATGCGCGTGAAGGTCGGTACCTGTGGCAGCAATGGTTGTCATCCGTCTAAGCCTTCTTAATTGGTCGGAGCCGCAGCAGGTGCAGCAACGGTGTCAGTGGGAGTCGCGGTTACAGCAGGAGCCGCAGGTGCAGGTTTTTCTTCGCCAGGCATTGTTCCGCCTTGCGCCTTCACCCAAGCCGCAAATTGTGCGGGCGGAAGTGCTTCTACAACCAGCGGCATGAATGCATGGCGGGCGCCACATAGTTCGGAACACTGTCCGAAATACACGCCGGGTTTCGTAATTGTGATCGATTTTTCGTTCAACCGGCCAGGAACAGCGTCAAGCTTGAACCAAAGCGACGGCACGGCAAATGCATGAATAACATCCGCCGCAGTCGTTTGAATGCGCAATGGCACGCCCGCAGGCACAACCATGCGATTGTCCACAGCCAACAGCTTTGGCCCATCATTCTCGGTGCGGAAACGCTCACCCTTGCCGACTTCGTCTTCTTCTTTCAGCATGTTCGATATCACTTCGAACCCGCCATGGTCGGGATAGGTGTAGCCCCAATACCACTGATAACCAGTGGCCTTAATGGTGACGGCCTCTGCTGGCGCAGGCTTAAATTGCTTGGCCAACAAATCGAGCGATGGATAAGCAATGCCCAAGAGGATGAGCACAGGAATCAAGGTCCATACGACTTCAATAAAGGTATTGTGCGTCGTCTTAGATGGCACTGGATTGGCGCGGCGGTTGAAACGCACGACCACCCACAGCAGAAGGCCAAGGACAAACAGAGAGATTATGGTGATGATCGGCAACAGGACCGCGTTGTTGATCCATTTTGCATATTGGCCATTTTCGGTGAATTGTTCCTGAAAATCCACTTCCTTCGGCTTTGGCATGCCAACGCTATCTTCATAATTGGGGCGCATCGGCGTATAGCCCGGCAACGACCCATCCATGGATTTCGGCGCAGCTTCGGCAGGCGCGGCCGCGTCAGCGGCGGGTGCAGCGGTCGCCGCCGCGGCAGGCGCGGCAACAACTGGCGCAACTACTTCCTTCGCCAATGGCGCGGGTGCAGGATTCGCTGACTGCGCCATCACCAATGACGGCATGGCCATTGCAGCGAAGACAACCAGTAATTTCTTCAACATATTCATCTACTTGGCCCCGTATCCTTGGTGCGGCGCAGAAAATTTGCGCATGTCTTGCTCACCCGTAGGTGGCCGGACTCGCGCGACCTATAGTCGCGCTAACCCGAACCCTCAAGCGGTCGATTTAATATTTTTAGCATTTAAATGCGTTAGGTTTCTACCTATTTGCGTTGCAATCCGTTAAACCGAAGATGCAAAAGACGGCATCGGGACAAAAGGAAAACTCTCCTTATCATGACTGAAGATGAAATACTGTCGGAATTCCGTAGCGTCGACGCGCTGCTTGAGGGGCACTTTCTGTTGTCCTCTGGCAGACATAGTCCCTATTATCTCCAATGCGCTCGGCTGTTAATGAACCCAGAGCGCGCTGGACGCATTGCGCTTGCTATCAATCAAAAAATACCACGCGAACTGCGCACGGAGATTCAGGCGGTCATTTCGCCTGCCATGGGCGGAATCATCATTGGCCATGAAATGGGCCGCGCGCTGGGCGTTGATGCCATGTTTGTGGAACGGCCCGAAGGTGTTTTTGGGCTGCGGCGGGGATTTACACTCGCGCCGGGCACGAAAATCCTCATGGTTGAAGATGTCGTCACCACGGGCCTGTCTTCACGCGAAGCAATTGCCGCAATCGAAGCGGCCGGTGGCGTTGTTATCGCCGCAGCGGCGGTGGTTGACCGTTCGGCGGGCACCGTTGACCTCGGCGTACCATTTTACCCACTCATCCAGTTGAACTTTCCGACCTACGCGCCCGATGAGCTGCCGCCTGCGCTCGCCGCGACAGAAGCGGTCAAGCCCGGCAGCCGGAAGTGAGGACGCAAGCGCCCATGCCGCACCGCTTGCGCTTGGGTGTGAACATTGACCATGTTGCGACCATTCGCAATGCGCGTGGCGGCTTGCATCCCGATCCGATGCGGGCGGCGCATATGGTTGAGGCGGCCGGCGGTGATGGCATCACCGTACATTTGCGCGAAGACCGCCGGCATATTCGCGACGCTGACTTGGACGCGATTATGCGGGAAATCCGCTTGCCCATTAACTTGGAAATGGCGGCAACCGATGAGATGCTTGATATTGCTCTTCGGCATAAACCCAATGCCGCGTGCATCGTCCCTGAACGGCGTGAGGAACGGACGACCGAGGGCGGATTGGACGCGGCGGGGCAGCATAACCACCTTGCGCCCATCGTCACGCGGCTCACCGACGCAGGCATTAGGGTCAGCTTGTTCATTGAGCCTGAGGCGCGCCAGATTGAAGCCGCTATTCGCCTGAAGGCAGATATCGTTGAATTTCACACGGGAAAATACGCGCATCTGGAGGGCGAGGAACGCGAAATCGAATTGCGCCGCATAGCGGACGCTGCCGCATTGGCCGCAAAGAACGGAATCGAGCCCCATGCGGGCCATGGGCTGACTTTTGACAATGTTCAGCCCATTGCCGCCATTCCGCAATTTGCCGAACTGAACATCGGGCATTATCTGATCGGGGAAGCCATTTTCATTGGTTTGGAAGAAAGCGTGCGTAAAATGCGTACGCTGATGGATCTGGCCCGGTGATTATAGGACTGGGTTCCGACCTGTGTAACATCGAACGCATCGCCAAGTCGATTGAACGTTTTGGCGCGCGATTTGAAAATCGTGTTTTCACAGATGTGGAACGCGCCAAGGCAGCAAAGCGCCCTTTTACCAAAGCCGGAACCTATGCGAAGCGCTTTGCCGCCAAAGAGGCCTTTTCAAAAGCCGTGGGCACCGGTTTCAGACATGGTGTGTTTATGAAGGATATTGGCGTCGTTAATACGCCTTCAGGTGCGCCGACGCTGTCGCTTACAGGCGGAGCAAAAGCGCGGCTCGACGCCATGATTCCTTCGGGCTATGAAGCCCATATTCATGTGACGCTGACCGATGACCACCCGTGGGCACAGGCATTTGTCATTATAGAAGCGTTGAGATCGCAAAAGGCATGACCAGTTTGACCACCGATGACAATATTCCGGCAACACCGCCTACCCCTGCACCTGAAAAGCAAGGCTGGGCTTCTGCCGCTTGGACCGAGTTCAAAGGCCTATTCTGGCTTTTACTTGCCGTGCTTGCTTTCCACAGTTTCATTGCAAAGCCATTTTATATCCCATCGATCTCGATGATGCCGACCTTGCTGGTCGGTGACCGGCTGTTCGTCAGCAAATATCCTTATGGCTGGAGCCATGTGTCGCCGACGATACCGAATCCCATCGCGATATTCCGCTGGCTGGTGTTGCGCGAAGAGGTAGGCGCCTTGGCCGTGCCGTTGCCCGAAAGCAACACGCGTATCTGGGGCAAAATGCCGGAGCGGGGAGACATTGTGATATTGACGCCAAAGGGCAAAAATCAGGATTGGATCAAGCGCGTCATTGGCTTGCCCGGAGATACTATCGCATTGCGCGCAGGCCAGATTTTCCTGAATGGAAAGCCCGTGAAACAGGAAACACAGCCGAACCTCATTTTGCCCGTAGATGCCAATAGCCCTTGTCACGATTATGACTTTCCGGGCGCATTGACGCGCGGTGATGACGGTGTGCTGACGTGCCATTTGCCGATCATTCGCGAAACCCTGCCCAACGGGGTGCAATATGACATCATTGACGCACGCCAGCGCGAGACCGATGACATGGCACCACTAAAAATCCCTGCCGGTCATGTGTTCCTAATGGGTGATAATCGCGATAACAGCTCCGACAGCCGGGTGGCAGCGGAACTTGGCGGCCTTGGTGGCCCTGTCTCATGGGATCGCATCGGCGGCCGCGCTGAAATCATTACATTCTCGGTTGATGGCAGCACTGGCCTTAACCCCGCCAGTTGGTTCAGCGCACTACGCGGTGATCGCGCTGGCGACAGCTTGCGTCCAAAAAAGGTCGGCCAAGATGAGTGATGGCACCCCCCTTGCGCAAAGCAAGCCACGCCGGACGCGCAAAAAGCCTGCCGCGCAGGTGAAAGATAACTTTCGCGAAGAGGTCGGCCCAACCGAACTTTACGACCCCCTCATTCGTTCAGAGATTAAGCGCGCCGCCGTGTGGATTGGCATGGCCAGTCTGGTTGCTGCTGTCATCTGGCTTGCGCAGCCTATTCTTCTCATCATTGGCGGCATCGTTCTTGCCGCCATGTTTGACGGCGGCGCGCGGCTGCTTGGCCGCATATTGCCCATCCCGCGCGGTTTCCGCCTGACCATTGTCGTGCTGGCCGTATTTGGGTTTATCTATTGGACTTTTGTTTTCACAGGGTCGGAACTCGCCGCGCAAGCCGCAAGCCTTCAGGCCATTGTCGAAAGCCAAATTGAAACAATAGGCAATCGGATTGAAGCTGCAGGTTTCAACATTTCGGCTGAGGATGTGAAGGGCCTGGGGTCACAGATTTTAAACTCTGTGGGCCGCGTGACAGAAGCGGTATCGTCCGTTTTGGGAACCGTCACCAACCTTGCGATGATGCTGGTTCTTGGCATATTTATCGCAGCCGAACCTCGTTTGTATGAACGCGGTGTCGCGTGGATGTTGCCTTTGGCAGAGCGCACGCATTTTTATGGCACCGCTGAAAAAATGGGTAGCGTCCTGCGCCGTTTGATGGCGGGCCGCCTGTTGGGCATGGCGGTTGAAGGCGTAGGCACATGGGCATTACTCAGCCTTGGCGGCGTGCCTATGGCGGCGTTGCTCGGCGTCTTGACGGGCCTGCTGGCATTTTTGCCGAATATCGGCGCGATTGTATCTGGGGCGCTTATCATCCTCGTTGGATTTTCGGCCGGGGTTGATATCGGGCTCTACGCCATTTTCGTCTATTTCGTCGTGCAGACGGTGGATGGTTATTTGATTGTCCCGATGGTCGCAAAACGTGCGGTCGATTTGGCCCCGGCTTTAGTGCTCGGCGCGCAGATCCTTTTCGGTGCGCTGTTCGGCGTCTTGGGGCTTGCACTGGCTGACCCCATTATCGCGATGATCAAGGTTGCGCTGGAACGCCAATCGGAGCGCAATGAAGCGCGCGGCATCCGCGAAGGGCCGTGATGCAAAGCCTATGTTGCTAACCATCTGCTTTCTATTGGGCATAGCCAATTTTTATATGCACAAAGCAGTGGCGGAATCTGGGCACCCGATCGTTGAAGAGACCAAGCGTTATGTCGGTCGGCATATTGGCCCTTATGGAAGCTATGCCATTGAACTGGCCCTGCTCATCGGCGCGATGTGGTTGGCGCATGCAGGATCCTTATCGGTATTGCTCCTCTACGCCGCCTACACCGCCATAAACGGCGTTGCGACATGGCTGCTGCTGTCGAACAAGGCGTGATGGGCCTTTGTGCTTTGTCCTAAAATAACTATATGGCCCCTGTGCCACCATTAGACATCACCCCTGATACAAAGCCGGATTTTGCCGTCATGCGGCGATTCTTGCCGTATTTATGGCCGAAGAATGAAACGGGTTTGCGGGTCCGTATCGTCTTTGCCTTATTGCTGGTGATTGTCTCAAAACTCATCCAGCTTAGCATGGCATGGCTCTATGGTCAGGCTATCGACCGCATGGTGCCGGGCATGGAAGACGGCGTTGCCATCGCCGTCGCCTTGGTCGCCGCTTATGCGGGCGCACGTTTTGGCGGGGTGTTGTTCGACAATTTGCGCAACGTCGTGTTTGAACGCGTCGGCCAAGAAGCGACGCGCCGTTTGGCCGAAAATGTCTTCAGCCATTTGCACAATCTATCGATGCGGTTCCACATGAACCGCCGCACCGGCGCCGTGACCAAGGTGATTGAACGCGGGACCAAGAGCATCGACATCATGCTCTATTTCCTGTTGTTCAACATCGCGCCGACGTTGTTGGAGCTTTTTTTAGTCTCCGTTTATTTCAAGATTTCATTTGGCTGGGGCATGGTCATTGCCACGCTGATCATGGTCGTAAGCTATATTGTTTACACGACGCTGATCACCAACTGGCGCAACAAATTGCGCGAGGAAATGAACGAGCTCGACACGCAAACCGTTGCCAAGTCCGTCGACAGCCTTTTAAACTATGAAACCGTCAAATATTTTAACGCAGAGAAGCGCGAGACCCACCGTTATGCAGAGGTCGTGCGCCATTATGCCAATGCCGCCGTCAAATCGGAAAACTCGCTCGCCGCGCTGAACATCGGGCAATCGCTGATCACCAATCTGATGATGGCAGGCGCCATGGGTTATGTTGTGTGGGGTTGGTCGCGGGGTCAGTTCACAACCGGTGACGTTGTAACCGTGAATACATTATTGGCGCAGCTATTCCGGCCATTGGACATGTTGGGCATGGTGTATCGCACAATACGCCAGGGCCTCACGGATATGGCTGCGATGTTTGCACTTATCGATACGCCCGCCGAAATCACCGACAAGCCAAATGCGCCTGCGCTTGCGGTCCATGGCGGCGCGGTGGTGTTTGACGATGTGCATTTCGCTTATGATGCCGAACGGCAAATATTAAAGGGGGTCAGCTTCGACATAAAGCCCGGCCAAACCCTGGCCGTTGTTGGTCCATCGGGCGCAGGCAAATCGACCATCGCGCGTTTGCTCTATCGATTTTATGATATCACCGGCGGGCGTATCACCATCGATGGGCAAGATCTGCGCGATGTCACCCAGTCCAGCCTGCGCAGCGCCATAGGCATCGTTCCGCAGGATACGGTGCTGTTCAACGACACCATTGGCTATAATATCGGCTATGGCCGCGAAGGCGCCAATCAGGACGAAATCGAAGAGGCCGCGCGCGGGGCATCGATCCATGGCTTCATTGAATCGCTGCCCGACCAATATGCCGCCAAAGTGGGCGAACGCGGGTTAAAACTATCCGGCGGTGAAAAGCAGCGCGTGGCGATTGCCCGCACCTTGCTGAAAAATCCGCCGGTGCTGATCTTGGACGAAGCGACCAGCGCCTTGGACAGCCGCACGGAGTCGGAAATTCAGGCCACGCTGGAACGTATTTCGGAACGCCGCACCACAATCATCATCGCGCACCGGCTTTCGACCGTCGTGAACGCAGATCAGATCATTGTGCTTGAGGCGGGCCGCGTGGCGGAGAAGGGCACGCACCTGCAATTGCTGCGCAAAAATGGTCTATATGCTGACATGTGGGCGCGCCAGCAAAGCGAGGCCGAAGAAGAGGCCATTCCCGCCGCGTAAAATCTCGCGCTATCCACAAGCGTCTTGAACCACAGGCATGTGGGCTCTGTCATTGGCACGTCGGTCACGCTAGGGCCTTCAAATGGCCTCCGTCGCTCCTTCCCCCACGCCAGCCGATGTTTTGCACCGATTGTTCGGCTTTGCGGGCTTTCGCGGACAACAAGAACAGGTGGTGACGCGCGTTCTGGCGGGTCAGCGGACGCTGGCGATCATGCCAACGGGCGCGGGCAAGTCGCTTTGCTATCAACTGCCCGCCGTGATCATGGATGGCACCTGCATTGTCATATCGCCGCTGATCGCGCTGATGCATGACCAAATGCGCGCCGCCGATGCCGTGGGTATTCGCGCCGCGACATTGACATCCGCCGACGACAATCGCGCTGAAACCATATCACGGTTCCGCGCAGGCGCGCTTGACCTATTATATGTCGCGCCGGAACGCGCCTCTGGGCAAGAGTTTCGCAGCCTGCTGCGCGAAACGAAGATATCCCTTTTTGCGATTGATGAGGCGCATTGCGTGTCCGAATGGGGCCATGATTTCCGGCCCGATTATCGGCTGCTGCGGCCATTGCTGGATGATTTTGCCCATGTGCCCCGCCTGGCGCTGACCGCCACCGCCGACACCCACACGCGCGATGATATTGCCGAACAATTGGGCATAGCCAAAGAAGGCGTCATGGTGGCCGGTTTTGACCGTCCCAACATCCGCTATTTCGCCGAAGCCGCACCGAACAGCGGCATCGCGGCATTGGTCAAAGGCTTGCAGGGTGCAGGTATCGTCTATGCCCAGACCCGCGACCGCACCGAAAAAATCGCCGCCCAGATTGCCGAGACGGGCCGCAAAGTTTTATATTATCATGCGGGCATGGAACCACAGACACGCGCCCGTGCGCAGGCCGAATTTGTGTCCTCCGAAGACATGGTCATGGTCGCAACGGTCGCGTTCGGCATGGGTATCGACAAGCCTGATGTCCGTTTTGTGGTGCATGCTGGCCTGCCAAAATCGATTGAATCTTATTATCAGGAAAGCGGCCGGGCGGGGCGCGATGGCGACCCGGCAGTGGCGCATATGCTGTGGTCAGCAGGTGATTTCACCCGTGCGCGCGGACGCTTGACCGAGTTGGCGCCTGAACGGCGGGAGGCGGAGTTGGCGCGCGTGGCCGCATTGTCGCATTTGGTGGAAACGCCCGGCTGCCGCCGCGCCGTGCTGCTGCGCCACTTTGGCGAAAGTCCGCCTGAATCCTGCGGCAATTGCGACAATTGCTTGCATGCGCCCGACGTGCACGACGTGACCGAGCTGTCCCGCAAATTGCTCTCCGCCGCTTATCGGACGGGGCAAAGGTTCGGCATGGGGCATTTGGAAAAGGTCCTAACGGGCAATATAGACGACCGGATCACGCAATTCGGGCATGACCAGCTTTCGGTCTTTGGCATTGTGACCAGGGATGAGGCGGCGATGCTGAAGCCCTTGTCCCGTGCCTTGCAGGCGCGCGGCGCTCTTATCGCCAACGAACATGGCGGCCTGAAACTTGGCGGCGATGCCCGCAACATCATGCGCGGCGATCAAAAAATTGAGATTGCTGTGGTGAAACCCGGCAATAAACGCCGTGGCGGCCGCCCCGACAACCCCATTGGCAATCCGTTATTTGAGGCATTGCGCGCCAAACGCCGGGCATTGGCCGAAAATGTTGGCGTGCCGCCTTATGTCATTTTCCACGATGCGACCTTGCGCGAAATGGCGCTGACCCGGCCAGCCGATATCCGCGCCTTGGGCCGGATCAGCGGCGTCGGCGCACGAAAGCTAGAGGCCTATGGCGAAGAATTTCTGTCGGTAATTGCACAATTTTAGGACCGAGGCTTATCGCAGCATTGTCCTTCCTTGTTATCGATTGCGGATTAAAATATGACGGGTAGATATTCGTCGGCTATGGCGATTTTATAACAGGATTTTTCAGATGTTTCGCCAACTCACAGACCGCATCTTTGTAGCCCCACAAATTGCCGTCGGCGACGTCAAGGACGCTGCGCAAGCGGGCGTAACACTGATCATCAACAACCGCCCCGAAGATGAATCAGCCGATCAAACGCCCGGCGGAGAGATTGAAGCCGCCGCGCGTGCCGCCGGGTTGGATTATGTCGCCATTCCCGTCACCCATGCCGGCTTTGCCGAATGGCAAGTGACCGCCATGGCCGAAGCACTGGCAAAGACGGATGGTAAAATCTTAGCCTATTGTCGCTCCGGCACGCGCTCGACGTTGCTTTGGGCCTTGGCGCAGGCGTCCAAGGGAGAACATCCTGCTGTATTGGCCGAAAAGGCCGCGGATGCGGGTTATGATCTAACGCCTGTGACCGCGATGATGGACATTCTGCGCGGGCGCGCTGCGTGACGGCAGAATTGCTTAAGCTGGCAGGGTCCATCGCCGCGATTTTGTTCATCGCGTGGCTTGCGCGGTTCTGGAAACTCGGTGGCGACGTCCGCATACGCAGCGAAGAGCAAGCGCGCGAAATTGCACAAGAGACTTTATGCGGCTTCTATCCGGTGGAAATCGCCATTGATAAAGCGGGCATGGCCGCATTGATGCGCGATGCCGACGGTCGGCACCTTGTGGTGCGGCGACATGGGGTGCAATGGGTAGGGCGGTTGCTGGACCATCATAATGAAGCGCGGCTTGACCAAAATTTTCTCACCATCGGCACTGGCGAGAAAAGCTTTGGGTCGGTGACACTCAATCTGGGTGCACAAGCAACGCATTGGGCCGCCGGCCTGCGCCATTTGAATATCGGGCGCATATATGCCTGAACTGTTCAGCCCAATTGATTATGCCGTTCCGGCGTTCATCATCCTGATCGTTGCAGAGATGCTGTGGGCGCGCCGGCGCGCGCCAGAGAAATATGAACCGCGCGATACGCTAACGTCGCTTGCCTTGGGCACGGGCAGCACCGTGGCCGGCGCGTTGACCGGCGCGTTGGTGTTCAGCCTTGCCATGTGGATATATGAACATCGCTTTTTCGATATCGGCTGGGTCTGGTGGGCATGGCCCTTATGCTTTGTCCTTGATGATCTTGCTTATTATTGGGCGCACCGGTCGGGACACCGCGTCCGATGGTTCTGGGCAAGCCATGTAAACCATCACAGCAGTCAGCATTATAATCTATCGACGGCTTTGCGCCAAACATGGACTGGTTTTATCGCGCTTGGTTTTATCTTCCGGATACCTTTGGCATTTCTGGGCTTTCATCCCGCGATGCTGTTGTTCGTCGGCGCATTCAATCTCATCTATCAGTTCTGGATCCACACCGAGGCAATTTACAAATTCCCGCGCTGGGTCGAATATGTCATGAACACGCCCAGCCATCATCGCGTCCATCACGCGACCAACCCGCGTTATCTGGACCAGAATTACGCCGGGACCTTCATCATCTGGGACCGCATGTTCGGCACCTTTACCGAGGAAGTCGAGGGCGAAAAAATCCGCTATGGCATCGTCAAGCAATTGGGCACGTTCAACCTGTTGTGGAGCGTGTTTCATGAATGGATCGGCATCGCCCAAGATTTATGGTCCGCGCCATGGCCGCATAAATTTTCCTATCTGTGGCGCCCGCCGGGCTGGAGCCATGATGGCAGCCGGGACACGTCGGACAGCATCCGTGCGCAATGGCTGGAAAGCCAGCAAGCCAAAGCTGACCCGACTGTGCGCTCATAGCCTATTTACACCCTTGCCAGTAATTAATCGTCCGCTTAAACTCTCTTGTTAAGAGGGAGCAGGCAATATGGACGAGTTCGACATCATTGTTATTGGCGGTGGTTCAGCAGGCAGCGCAGCCGCCGGACGGCTGTCCGAGGGTGGCAAATATACAGTCTGCTTGATTGAGGCGGGCGGCACGAACAATAACATGCTGATCAAGACACCCGGCTTCATGCCGTTCATCCGCAATGCGTCCAATTATAAATATGAAACCGTCCCGCAAAAGGGCCTGAATGGCCGCACGGGTTACCAACCGCGCGGCAAGGGCCTTGGTGGGTCCAGCGCGATCAACGCGATGGTCTACATTCGTGGCCATAAATATGACTATGACAATTGGGCCGCCTTGGGCTGCGATGGTTGGTCTTATGACGATGTCTTGCCCTATTTCAAACGCTGCGAAGATAATGAACGCGGCGCTGATGCTTTTCACGGGTCGGGCGGGCCGCTTTCGGTTTCCGATCAACGCTGGCCGCAGGCGGGCAGCCTTGCCTTTGTGGAGGCCGCCGCTGAATTGCAATTGCCCGTCAATGCCGACTTTAACGGCGCGACGCAGGACGGTTTTGGCCTGTATCAGGTCACGCAAAAGGGCGGCGAACGTTGGACCGCCGCGCGCGCTTATGTCGAGCCGGCGCGTGACCATATGGAGATATTGACTGGCGCGCTGACCGAAAAGATCATCGTCGAAAATGGCCGCGCCACAGGCGTTGTCATTCGTCAGGGCCGCAAACGCCGGACGATCAAAGCGCGCGGCGCCGTTATTTTATCGGCAGGCGCATTTGGTTCGCCACAGATACTGATGCTATCGGGCATGGGTCCGGCCGAACATTTGCGCAGTGTTGGCGTGGACGTTGTCCATGACAAGGCCGCGATTGGTTCCGACCTGCAAGACCATATCGATTATGTTTCCAGCTTCAAAACCGAATCCAAAGATGATTTCTTCGGCGATTCGCTCGCTGGCACGGCCAAGATGGTTAAGGCTATCATCGAACATCGCCGCAAGCGCACTGGCGTCATGACAACCTGCTTTGCCGAGGCGGGCGGGTTCTGGCGTTCGGACCCAAGCTTGCCAGCACCCGATATCCAATATCATTTCGTACCTGCGATGTTGGAAGACCATGGCCGTTCCAAAGTGAAAGGCCATGGCTTTAGCTGCCACGCCTGCGTGCTGCGTCCTGAAAGCCGGGGCACTGTGCGTTTGTCATCATCGGACGCCAAAGTTGCACCAGTCATTGATCCGGCCTTTTTAAGCGATGACCGCGACATAGCGACGCTGCGTGCCGGCGTCCGCGCAATGCACCGCATATTCGAAGCGCCCGCGCTTGCCGCCTATAATGGCCAGAATCGGCATCCGGTTGACATCAACGACGACGCTGCATTGGACGACCTGATCCGCAGCCGCGCCGATACGGTCTACCACCCCGTTGGCACCTGCCGCATGGGACCGAATGATGACGATGTCGTCGACTCGCGCCTGAAATATCGGGGCATAGAAGGGCTATATGTGGCCGATGCCAGCATCATGCCGCGCCTTGTTTCTGGAAACACCAATGCGCCAAGCATCATGATCGGCGAAAGATGTGCCGAATTTGTCCGCGCTGATTTGCAATAATCTTGCGTAAATGTGGCGCTGCGTTTAACCGCGTGGCCGCTATGGTGATTAACAGAACAGAATATATCAGCACACGCGGCAACGCAGACGTGCTTGATTTTGCAGGCGTTACGCTGACGGGCTTGGCACGCGATGGCGGGCTTTATGTGCCACGCCATTGGCCGCAATTTTCGATGGACGAAATCGCCGCGATGCGCGGACTGTCTTATGTCGATCTCGCCGCGCGCATCATGGCCCCATTTACCCAAGGGGTTTTGGACGAGGCGGAGCTGAAGAGCTTGTGCGCCACGGCTTATGGTTCTTTCGCCCATACAGCGGTGACGCCGCTGGTGCAGTTGGATGGCCAGCATTGGTTGCTTGAGCTTTTCCACGGCCCGACCTTGGCGTTCAAGGACGTGGCGCTGCAATTGCTTGGCCAGTTTTTTGAACGTTTTCTGTCGGGTACAGACACAAAACTGACGATTGTCGGCGCAACCTCTGGCGACACCGGTTCAGCCGCCATTGATGCCGTTGCCGGACGCGCGCAGATTGAAATTTTCATGCTCCATCCACACAACCGCGTGTCCGATGTGCAGCGGCGGCAGATGACAACCATTCTTGCGCCAAATGTCCATAACATCGCCATTGGCGGCAGCTTTGATGACGCCCAAGCAATGGTGAAGCGGATGTTCAACGACAAGGATGTGAATGGCCCGCTGACCCTCTCTGCGGTCAATTCGATCAATTGGGCGCGCCTAATGGCGCAGGTCGTTTATTATTTCTACGCCGCGCTTCGGCTTGGCGGCCCTGAACGCAAGGTCGCTTTTTCGGTGCCGACCGGAAATTTTGGCGATGTGTTTGCTGGCTATGTCGCCGCGCAAATGGGCCTGCCTATTGAGCGCCTGATTGTGGCCACCAACATCAACGATATTTTGCACCGCGCGCTTTCAAAAGGGGACTATTCGGTGCTCGGCGTGACCCCGACAGCATCGCCATCAATGGATATTCAGGTGTCGAGCAATTTTGAACGTCTATTGTTCGATCTGGAGGGCCGCGATGGGGCGACCACAGGCGCGCGGATGAAATGGTTCGAACAAATGGGCAAGATGGTGCTATCGCCCGAGATGCGCAAAAATGCGGCGTTGCTGACCAGCGCGCGCACCGATGCCGAGCAGATGTCGGCGGCCATGCGTTGGGCCTATGGCGCCACCGACCAAATTATTGATCCGCACACCGCCATCGCTTTGCATGCCGCCCGTGCCGCTGGCATCCGCCCCGATGTGCCTGTGGTGACATTGGCAACCGCGCATCCAGCCAAATTCCCCGATGCGGTTGAAAATGCCACGGGCATACGCCCCGCTTTGCCCGCGCGCGTTGCGCAATTATTTGACCGCGAAGAACGCTTTGACGTTCTGCCCGGCGAATATGACGCCGTGCGGGATTATGTCTTGGCGCGCGCCACGCGTTGAATATGGAGCGGGATTTCGTCACCCTGATCAGCGAGCCGCGCAGCGATTATACGCTGATCGATTCTGGTCATGGCCGCAAATATGAATCTTATGGCGACCGCCATTTCATCCGCCCAGAACCGCAAGCAATGTGGGCGCCGGCCTTGGAAGAATGGCCCGCCGACGCTGAATTTGTTCCTGGATCAGACGATGATGGCGGCGGTCGTTGGTATAACAACAAACCTGTACCCATGGATGGGTGGCCCTTGTCGTGGAATGACGAAGTGCATTTTACAGCGTCCTGCACACCGTTTCGCCATTTGGGATTCTTCCCAGATATGGATCCGGTATGGCGTTGGATGCGGGGGCAATTGGCGGGCGTTACCGACCCAGTTGCCATGAACCTGTTCGGCTATACCGGCGTTGGCACGCTCGCTCTGTCCGCCGCTGGCGCACAGATGGTGCATGTCGATGCGTCCAAGAAATCGGTCGGGCAAGCGCGGGCCAATGCCGAAATGTCGGGCATGGCAGACCGCCCAATCCGCTGGATCGTCGATGACGCCGCCAAATTCGTTGCCCGCGAAGTGCGTCGCGAAAAACGCTATGACGGCATATTGTTGGACCCACCCAAATATGGCCGTGGTCCCGAAGGCGAAGTGTGGCGGCTTGAAGAAGACTTGCCGGAACTGATCGCCAATTGCCGCAAGCTGTTGGATGCGGAATCGAAATTTTTGTTTTTAACCGTCTACGCCGTGCGCATGTCGGCGCTTGCGTTGGGCGGGCTATTGGAATCGCATTTTGCCGACCTTGGTGGCAAAGTGGAATTTGGCGAACTGGCGGTACGCGAACAAGGCAGGGGCAATTTGTTGCCCACCGCCATTTTCGCGCGCTGGTCGCGCTAGGCCGGGGCCTAAGGAGTGATATGAACGACAGTTTAATTCTTGAAGTGCACGATCTTGTTGTCCATGTCCTGACGGGTATTTACAGCCAAGAAACGCATCTGCCGCAACCGTTGCGGATATCGATCAGCACCACGCTGGATATCTTCCCGCATTATGCCCCGGATACGCCCTTATCGGCTTCCAAAAATTATATGACGTTGAAAGAAGCGGCGACAAAATTGCCAGAAGGCGTGCACTTCACGCTGATTGAGGCAGTGGCCGATCATATCATGGACACGCTGTTCGCCGACGACCCACGTATCAGCAACATCGTCGTCAAAATCGTCAAGCTGGCGATTGCCGAAGACAATGAGGCGATTGGCATCACCATGTCGCGGGGCCGCAAGTGACCGCCAAGCCGCTTGCAATCGTTACAGGCGGCAAGCGCAGGCTGGGCGCAGCGATTGCGGCGAAACTCGCGAGCGCTGGCTATGCGCTGGCATTGGTCAGTCATATGGATACGCCGCCCGAGGCGGCTTTGGTAGCGGCGCTGCAGGCGCATGCAAGCGAATGGCACGCCTTCACTTTTGACCTCAGCACGGGCGATCCGGCCAAGCTACTGGGCATGATTGCCGCTCATTTCGGTCGCACGCCCGACCTTTTGGTGAACAATGCGGCGATGTTCGGGCAAGACGACTGGCAGACGATGACGCTGGCAACGTTGGAGGCGCATTTCCGGTTGAATGTGTTTGCGCCATTATTGTTAGGTCAGGCCCTTGTCCAAACCGCTGGCCCGCAGGCCCGCCCCGCCATCGTCAATATCCTCGATCAACGCGTGGTCAATCCGCACCATGACCAGATGAGTTACACCTTGTCGAAACAAGCGCTGGCGGCGTCGGTCCGGTCCATGGCCGCATCCTTTGCTGGGCGCGCGCGTTACAATGGCGTTGCCCCCGGTCTTGTCATTGCAACCGATGATTATACCGCCGAGCAAGAAACGCGGCTGGCCGATATGATGCCCTTGGGCGCTTTGCCATCACCATCGGCCGTGGCGGATGCCGTCGTGTATCTTGCCCAAGCGCAGGACGTTAGCGGACAAGTCATTTTCGTGGACGGTGGCGCGCATTTGAAAAGTTTCGACCGCGACTTCATGCATCTTTAGCGAGTGCTGGCGACCGATTATTGCGCGAGTGGACAAATAACTTGCGTTTTCGCCGCAGTTTCGCCATAGGCCGCCCAAGCGCATGAGGCGAGCGGACAATACCGCCGCAGTTTTGGCAGCGTGAGGGCCTTGATACAGGCTCCGCCAAACGAACAAGATGCGTAAGCTTAGAGGCTTCCCATATCACGCAGGGTTGTTTCCAACGGGTCAGCATAAGCTGCGCCCGAACACCTGCTGTTGCGCCTGTGCGGTCCTGATGAAAGGACGCGCATGACAGGCCGCGACGACTATTTTGAAAGTATACAAATGTCTTTTTTCCAAGACCTGGGCCTTGCCCAACCTATCCTGAAGGCGCTTGAAGCGGCTGGCTATGATACGCCAACCCCCATTCAGCAACAGGCCATTCCACCCTTGCTTGAGGGCCGCGATCTTTGCGGCATTGCGCAGACCGGAACGGGTAAGACCGCTGCCTTTGCGTTGCCGTCACTCCACCATTTCGCCACCAAGCCAAAGGCGCGTCAGCAATATAGCTGCCGGATGCTTGTTCTGTCGCCGACCCGCGAACTTGCGGCGCAAATCGCCGACAGCTTCCGCACTTATGGCAAATTTTTGGGCCTGAAGGTCGATTGCGTTTTTGGCGGCATGCCGATTTTCAGCCAGAAAAAGCGTCTTGCCGGCGGCGTCGATATTCTTGTCGCCACGCCCGGCCGCTTGATCGACCTGATTGAGCAACGCGCGGTCACGTTGAAGGACGTTGAAATCTTTGTCCTCGATGAAGCCGACCAGATGATGGACTTGGGTTTCATTCACGCGCTGAAGCGTATCGACCAATTATTGCCAAAACAGCGTCAGACATTGTTCTTTTCAGCGACAATGCCAAAGGCGATTGCCGAGCTTGGCAACCGTTTCCTCAACAACCCTGTCCGTGTTTCGGTTGCGCCTGCAGCGACAACGGCAGAGCGCGTTGAGCAATTTGTGACCTTCGTCGAGCAGCGCGAAAAGCAGACATTGCTGACGTTGAAATTGCAAAGCGAAGAGATTGACCGGGCGCTGGTTTTCACGCGGACCAAACATGGCGCGGATCGCGTTGTGCGTGGTTTGGCGGGTGCCGGCATTCAATCCGCCGCGATCCATGGCAACAAAAGCCAAGGCCAGCGTACCGCTGCGCTGCAAGCCTTCCGCGATGGCAAAATCAAAATCCTCGTGGCCACCGACATTGCGGCACGCGGCATTGACGTCCCGGGCGTGAGCCATGTGTTCAACTTTGAACTGCCCAATGTCCCGGAACAATATGTCCACCGCATTGGCCGCACTGCGCGTGCCGGCCGTGAAGGCGTGGCGATGAGCTTCGTTGCAGGTGACGAGCGTGGCTATATGAAGGATATTGAGCGTCTAACGGGCGTACGCGCGATGACGCTTGGCCTTCCCGAGGGCTTCCGCGCAGCCGTCGCAGCCTTGCCACCCCCCGTTGCCGATAAAAAACCGCAACAGGCCCGTGGCGGTCGCGGTGGTGGTCAGCCCGGCGGCGGTCGGACGAACTATGCTGGCAAAAAGCTTGGCGGCAATAATGGCGGCACTGGATTGAACGGCGAAACCCGCAACCGCACGCACGCGCCGCAAGGTGGCTGGCAGCCCGCCATCGGCCCACGCGACGGCAGCCGTGAAGGCGGCGGCCGCGACTCCCGTCCACGCAGTGACAATGCGCCTGCGGGTGACCGTCGTCCAACCGCCGACCGCGCCTTTGCCGCGCGCAGCGAAAACCGCCGCGACCCCGGCGCACCTGCCCGCAATTACGGCCCTAAAAAGGGTGGTTACAAAAACACCGTGAAGCGGGCTGGGTAATTTGACTCTAGGGCGTCATCCTGAACTTGTTTCAGGATAGCAAGCAAACGTAGCGCGTTATCCTGAAACAAGTTCAGGATAACGCCATGCTTGTCATTCCCGCGAAAGCGGGAATCCATGACCTGATATCTCAGCCTACAACTACATTATCGACTTTATTCGGATGAGATAGACCATGGATCCCCGCTTCCGCGGGGATGACAGGCTTTAGGGTCAGGACCTAGCTTAGATCGCCGATCAATGCCTAAAATGCCGCATGCCGGTGAAGACCATGGCCAAGCCAGCTTCATCGGCAGCGGCAATCACCTCGTCGTCGCGCATCGATCCGCCGGGCTGGATTACCGCCGTTGCACCTGCCTCGGCAGCGGCGAGTAGACCATCTGCAAACGGGAAGAAAGCGTCGGAAGCGACAGCCGAACCTACTGTGCGCGGTTCGCTCCAGCCATAAGTTTCAGCGGCCTCAATGGCCTTAATCGCGGCGATACGCGCGCTGTCGCGCCGGTTCATTTGGCCAGCGCCAATGCCCGCCGTTGCGCCATCCTTGGCATAGACAATCGCATTGGACTTCACATGCTTGGCGATCGTCCATGCAAAGCGGCAGTCCGCCAGTTCCTGCGCGCTTGGGCGCCGCTTACTAACGACAGTGAATGCATCATCGGCAACATGTCCATTGTCACGTGATTGCACGAGCAATCCGCCAGTGATCGGCTTGATCGACAGGCCGCTACGTTTGGGATCGGGCAAATCGCCCGTGAGCAATAATCGCAAATTCTTCTTCTTGGCAAACACCGCCTTGGCGGCGTCATCGGCGGATGGGGCAGCCACGACTTCGGTAAAAATCTCGGTAATTGCTTCGGCGGTCGCTGCATCCAACGGGCGGTTGACGGCCACAATACCGCCAAAGGCCGAGACGCTGTCGCATTCCAGCGCCGCGCGATAGGCGTCGATCAATGTCGCGCCCGTTGCCACGCCGCAGGGGTTGGCGTGCTTGACGATAACGACCGTTGGCGGGCCATCGCGAAACTCGGCAACCAGCTCAAGCGCCGCATCGGCGTCGTTATAATTATTGTAGGACAATTCCTTGCCCTGCACTTGTTCGGCCTGCGCGATGCCCGCAATATGCGGCCCAACAGGCACATATAGCGCCGCGCGCTGATGCGGGTTTTCGCCATAGCGCAATTCGGCGGCGCGGTTGCCATTGACCGCAAGCATGTCCGGAAACAGTTGCTGTTGATCGGCAAAGGCGAACCACTGGCTGATCATACTGTCATAAGCCGCCGTTGCCGAATAGGCCTTTGCCGCACATTTGCGGCGGAAGTCATAGCTGGTTTTGCCGTCGCTTTCCTCCAGCTCGGCAATCAAGTCATCATAATCGGCAGGATCGGTGAGGATCGTTACAAAGGCGTGGTTTTTGGCTGCGCTACGGACCATCGACGGCCCGCCAATGTCGATATTCTCAATGATTTCATCGCGCGATGCGCCTTTGGCCACCGTCTGCGCAAAAGGATAGAGGTTCACCACCACAAGGTCGATGGCGCCAATATGGTGCTCGGCCATGGCGGCGACGTGTTCGGGATTATCGCGCACCGCGAGCAGGCCGCCATGCACCATCGGATGCAATGTCTTGACGCGGCCGTCCATCATCTCGGGAAAGCCGGTAAGTTCGCTTATGTCCTTCACCGTCAGGCCAGCGGCACGGAGCGTTTTGGCCGTCCCGCCCGTCGACACCAATTCGACATGGCGCGCCGCCAGCGCATGGCCCAGCTCTAATAATCCATCCTTGTCGGACACCGACAAGAGGGCCCGCTTAATGACGACGTCGTGCATAAATCATCCTAAATGGCGCAAGTGCCAGCTAATATGGAGCTCGCCTTTACCCGTATCGGCGGCGATAACAAGTTGTTGGGTCGGGTGCGGTCGGCCATTTTGGTCAACCCATAAGCTATCATCGACCGACAATAGGCCACCGGAGGTGATAAACGCCCAATTGCTGCCATCGGCCATGCGCAGCAGGGCGGTCTGCGGTTGGTCCGTGGGCGCGATCTCAATATCCGGGCCCAGATGAAAGCGGACATGCGCCATCACATCGGCCTGCGGCTTTTCCTGCGGCAACAGCGTATCTTCGCCCCGCAATTCCATGCCGTCGGACCGCAAGATGAGCAAGCGGCTGTGATTATAGCCAAAGCTTTTCGCATAGCCGTCATGGCTTGCCTCTATCCGCGTCGCCTGATCAATATCGCGGCGCTCAAGGCCGACTTCCGTCACGCCCTTGCCCAATTGCCCCCCCGGCAGAATGGCGGTTGAATTGGTGTCATTCAAACATAAGGTCGAATGCGCCGCCGTGGTCCGCAACCCGCGTGCAAGCGCCGCCGATATGGTCGCGCCGACAAAGGCCGCGCCGCCGCAATTCACGATGATCCGCTGCCCATTATGCGACAATTCGAACGCCAGGGTCGAGGCGCAGCCCGACGCCGACTGGCGCGCGAGTGGCGGCGGGCCGGCGTCCAGCAAAAGTACAGATTTGCCAGCCGACACACGCTGATAACCCCAATCCAGTGCTTGGCGATGCGGGCGGGCGCGGACTTCACTGGCGGCGACAAGCGCGTCAATCCGGTCGGCGGTCATATGCGCCGACCCCTGCCACGCCCCAAGGCCGCCATCGGAATGCGTCAGACCCAATAAGGCAGGAACCGCACGGCCCAATGCCTCTATGAGGAAATCCGGCACCATCTCGCGTTGCGCAACATAGCATTGCTTCAACAGGCTCAACAGGCCGATCAGTTCCATCAATTGGATTGGCGAGCGCGACACAACACCGCCATCGGGGAAAATTGTGGCGCGCAAGGATTCAGACAGCCCATCTTCACCCACGGCGCGACGGATTTTGCCTTCGGGCAATAACAATGATGCGGCAACGACACCCGCCCAACCGACGGTCTTGGAAAAATGGCTTTGCGCCCTTGGTGCCGACTGGTCCAAATGGCGTGCCACCCGTGCAAAATGGTTGATGACGCGCGACCGGTAAATGGGGTCAGAACTGCTCAGCAAAAACGGTGATCCGGCAGCCATGTTCAACAGGCGCCACGCGCAATTGTCGACACGCCAAGCCGGCTCACGCGTCTTCATGCCATTGGCCAACAACCACGCATCGGCAATACGCGCCGCGACGGGCGCGCCTTCGCCGCGATTGGTCGCCGCTGCCAGATCACGCAGCCAGTCAAAACGGTGAATATAATCGGTCAGCGATGGCGACAGATCAAGCCGGTCATAATCCAGCGCGTCAAAGGCTTGCTCAAAACCCTGATAATGGAATTTGCCCATGCGCAGCGCCTGACCTCGCCCGGCATCGCCTTCCAAAGGGTCCTTCGGCACCGCCAGAAGGCGCAACGGCACCTTGCCCTTCAACCGCCCATTGTGCAGCGGCGTGCGCCATGTCAGCTTGTAGAATTCAAGAGAGAGGCGCTCGAAAATATCTTGGCCTGCGCCCTTGGGCCTGACGATTAAGGCCGTCTGCCGTTGATCCCGATCATCCTCAAAACCGCCGGTCATTCACCCCTCAGCGCCCGGATATTGGCGGCATAATGGCTCTCGCCGCCCTTGAATGTGGTCGTGCCAGCAACCAACGTGTCGGCACCAGCCGAAATCGCGAGCGGCGCGGTGTCGGTTGTAATGCCGCCGTCAACTTCAAGCCGGATATCGCGGCCAGTTTTGTCGATCATTTTGCGAATGGCTTCAATCTTGCGCAGCTGGCTGGAAATAAAACTCTGCCCGCCAAAACCGGGGTTCACACTCATGACCAGAATGAGGTCAACGTCGTCGATGAGATAATCGAGCATCTTTGCCGGCGTGTGCGGGTTGAGAACGATACCTGCCATTTTACCCAGCGACTTGATCAACTGCACTGTCCGGTGCGGATGCGGCCCAGCCTCAGGATGGAACGAGATGATGTCCGCCCCTGCATCGGCAAAATCCTGAATATATTGGTCGACCGGCGCGATCATCAAATGCACGTCGAATGGCTTATCACTATGCGGGCGGAGGGCCTTTACGACGGCAGGGCCGATGGTAATATTGGGAACAAAATGTCCGTCCATGACATCGACATGGATCCAGTCGCATCCGGCCGCGTCAATCGCGCGGACTTCTTCGCCCAGTCGCGCAAAATCGGCGGACAAGATGGAGGGCGCAATGCGGACGGCGTTGGTCATTTTATCCGCTTAGACGCTGCACTCCGAGCGAGCAAGGCGGCGGCAGGCGTTATACACAGCTTATCGTAAAATGCGCGACTCGCGCCGATAGATAAGCAGGTCGCCAATGACATTATGCGATTCGGCAAATGTGGTAAAACCAAGCTTGCCCGCGACATTATGCGATGCGGTATTTCCGGTATCAATGATGCAGCGTATTTCGCCCAATTCTTGGCCGTCCGCCCAATTCAATATCGCAGTCATCGCCTCTGTGGCATAGCCTTTACCCCAAGCGTCAGGCGTAAATGCCCACCCCGCCTCAGGAAAGCCTTCCAACTCTTCTATCCCGCGTTCAAATTGCGCCAACCCGCCATTGCCGACAAAGCGCCCGCTGGCCCGTTCCACAAATGACCAATAGCCATATCCCAGCAACGGCCAGTTGCCGATGCCTTGAAGCATTTTGCCCCAGCTGACATTACGGCTGCGCGGTTCGCCGCCGATAAAAGCAGTCATGCGCGGGTCGGCCCATGCCGCGGCATAATCTTCCCAATGCAGCAGCGACATGGGTTCAATCGATAAACGCTCGGTGGTGAGAGTGGGCGCTATAGTTTTCATATATTCCCCGTCATTTCACTTTACCGTCGCCCCAGCGAAGGCTGGGGCCCATTACGTCTGTCAGCCGCGCACGAACAGCGCGATAGGCTCCAGCCTCCGCTGGAGCGACGTGGTTTATGGATTAAGCGTTTTTAGAAAACCGCGCCACAAAAAACCCGTCCAGTCCGCCTTGTTCGGCCAACATCGGCGGCATCGTGCGGACATGGCCTTGGGCGTTAGCCGTCACCCCATCGGGCAATTCGTCGGCGGTGACGGGCATCGTTGTATATTCGGGATGCCGCGCCAGAAAGGCCTCGGCCTGCGCCTCGCCCTCATGCGGTTCGAGCGAGCAAGTGGCGAATATCAAAGTGCCGCCGGGTTTCACCCAATCCGCCGCACGGTCCAGCATCGCGCTTTGAATCGCGGCGAGGTTATTGATCGCCTTCAGGTCGATGCGCTGCAGCACATCGGGGTGGCGGCGCATTGTGCCTGTTGCGCTGCAGGGCGCGTCGAGCAGTATTGCGTCGAACGGCTGCGATGGTTTCCAATCCATGACATCGGCATTTACCCGCTCTGCATTCAACTGCGTGCGTTCCAAATTGGACATCAGCCGGTCCATGCGCCGCGCGCTGTTATCGAGCGCAGTGACCGCAAAACCAGCCGCCGAAAGTTGCATGGTCTTGCCCCCCGGTGCAGCGCACAGATCAAGGGCGCGCTTACCAGCACCATCGCCCAAAAGCCGCGCAGGCAGGCTGGCGGCTAGATCCTGAACCCACCACGCGCCTGCGTCATAGCCGTCCAGTTCTTCGACCGCCGTACCACGTGGCAAGCGCACATGGCCGGGCATCAGGCTGACCCCATTTAGGCGTTCGGCCCATGCTTTTGTCTCTGCTGGCTCCCGCAAGGCAAGGTCCAATGGGGGCGGTTCGGAGTATGCCTTTTGCGCGCCCGCGATCATGTCATCGCCCCATGCCGGGTGCCAGCGCATCATCACCGCCTCAGGCAGCGACGGTAAATCCGGCAAGGTGACTTCGGCGCGCAGCAAGGATCCCAGCACGCCATGCACCAGCCGCCTTGGGCCGCCATCGACCAAGGGCAATGCCGTTGCGATTGCGGCATGGGCAGGTGTGCCCAAGCGCAAAATCTGCGCCAGCGCGAGGCGAAGCACCATCCGCGCCTTGCTATCATCTGGCAGGACTTGTTTGGTCTTGCTGTCGATGAGATGGTCCAGATCCACCGACCAGCGCAAAGTTTCCTGCGCGATCGCAATCGCCAAGGCGCGGTCCGGTGGCGAAAGGCCCTTAGTGGCATTGGCCGTCGCTTGGTCCATGGGTGTACCCATACGCATCACTGTATCAAGCAACCGCAAGGCGGCACGGCGGGTCGGAAGGCCAGAAATTTCGTCAGTCATGGACAAAGGCACTAGGCGTGTGTGACCGACAAGTGAAGAGCGGTTCTGCGCGGCCGAACCTGCGATACCACATCTTGCAAATGCGGCGATGAAGGCCGATATTCCCTGTACGCCATTACGCTTAAGGAAATTCAAACTATGGGCACGCGTCCGCCACATGTCAAAGCGCCGGAATATCTTTCCAAAAGCCCGCCAATCCCGGAAGCCAAAGAAGTTGTGCGCGCACCTGAGCCCGACGCCGAACGACCAGACCCCGTCCGCTATGGCGATTGGGAATTAAAAGGCGTGGCGATTGATTTTTAGGATCGGGGCCACTTACTTTGATGCTTAAGGCGTCAAAAAGACCCGTTACCCTGAACTTGTTTCAGGGTCTTACTTAGGGTCTTACTTAAGTGCCCTCAAAAACTAAGATGCTGAAACATGTTCAGCATGACGGACTTTGCTAATATCTTCGTGTCTTTGTGCGCACCCATTCCCCGCACATCAATGGGCCCATAACTTTCACCCCATAAACGGCGCAGACACCTCTGGGCGCACACGGACGAGCCGTCCCGTTATTGTATCAATCATCGCCCATGTCGTATTCGCCCGCACAATCACCTTGCCCTTGGCATCCACAAAATCCACGCGCCGGTCAAACTGTGCACCTTTGGGTTCGCTCTCGATCCAAGTGCGCGCCGTGACGCTTTCACCCGCCGCAATATTGCCGCGATAATCAATCTCGTGCCGCGTCACGACCCAATGATACGCCGCGATATGTTCAGGCCGCGCAACCGCCTGCCAATGCGAGGTCGCCATATCCTGAATCCACCGCACCCAGACGGCATTGTTAACATGCCCAAGCGCGTCAATGTCGTCCGGCAGCGCGGTAAAATTGCGGGTGAAAGATGTCAACGCCGCCCCTCTATTTCGTTGCGTGCGGCCTCGGTCAGGAAAGCACTGCGCGTTAACTTGCGCGACGTCGCGGCGGCGTCGATAGCGTCCAGAACCCCCCGATCAATCGAAATGTTAATCCGTTGTGGCCGGTTGCGGACATAGACATAAGGCACGGCGAGCAGGAATGCGCCATCGGCCAAATCGTCGGCGGCTATAGCGCGAATTTTCTCTATCGCCGAAGGCTTGGGTGCCTTTTCGCCTTCCAGATACAGCATCACCGCCTCGCTGGCATTGGCCTGCACATCGGCGAGGTCGTCGGCCGCCGAAAAGCAGCCCGGAAGATCGGGGAAATGCACCCCCCATGCGCTGTCTTCATCTTTATGCACGACGGCGTGATAGATGATCATCATTTCGTACCTTCTGAAAGCCAACCCGCAATCCGCGCGATGCTGCGCGCAGTGCCAAGCGGCAAATCCTTTTTCGGATGCGGCACCACAACAACCTGCATATCTTTGCGGAATTTGTGATGCGAACCCTTTGTCGCGACCAGTTCAAAGCCCTCAGCCAGCAATCTTCTAACAATGCGCTTGCTGTCGCGTTCCATGACGCAGCGTTAGCGTAGACGCGAATTGGAGTCAAGAAGTGTGTATTTATTTACACACGGTATCAAAATTTTACCGCGATATATATTCCGTCCAAACGGTGTCATTTGTCCGACGTGGCTAACCCCATCTGCCACACAATAAACGCCGCCTCTTCGGCATTTTCGCGCAAACGTTCGAACCGTCCGGACTTGCCGCCATGGCCAGCGCCCATGTTGGTTTTGAGCAAAAGCACATTGTCGTCGGTTTTCATGTCGCGCAGCTTTGCGACCATCTTGGCGGGTTCCCAATAGGTCACGCGCGGGTCGTTGAGGCCTGCGGTCCATAGCATCGGCGGATAAGCCTGCACCTTCACATTGTCATAAGGCGAATAGCTGCGGATATAATCAAATGCCGCCTTATCGGTGATCGGGTTGCCCCATTCGGGCCATTCGCCCGGCGTCAATGGCAGGTCCTTATCGAGCATGGTGTTGAGCACATCGACAAAGGCGACATGGCTGACCACCGCGCCGAACAATTCGGGTGCCTGATTGACGACAGCGCCCATGAGTTCGCCGCCAGCCGAACCGCCACTTGCGGTTACCTTGCCCTTGCTGGTGAAGCCCAGATTGATCAAGCCTTTGGCCGCATCGACAAAGTCGTTGAAGGTGTTGGTCCGCTTCGTCAGCTTGCCATCCAGATACCATTGATAGCCAAGATCGTCCCCACCCCGAATATGCGCAATGGCATAAGCAAAGCCGCGGTCGACCATCGACAGGCGGTTGGCGCTAAAACCGGGCGGCATGGCATAACCATAAGCGCCATAAGCATATAGATGCAGCGGCTGACTGCCGTCTTTCTTATAACCCTTTTTGGTGAGGATCGACACCGGAACCTTCGTGCCATCACGCGCGGTTATCATCACGCGTTCGGTCACATATTGGCTTGGGTCATATCCGCTGGGGATTTCCTGCACCTTCAGCGTTTCCAGCCGACCATCGGCGAGGGTGTAGTCAAATACCGTGTCGGGCGTAACCATCGATTCATAACCCAGCCGCAGCTTCGTCACATCATATTCGGGATTATCGCTAAGGCCCGCATCATAGCTTGCCTCAGGAAATTTTATCCGTTCGACTTTTTTAGCATCCGCATAATCGCGGATTTCAACCTGATCGAGGCCATCAATACGGCCTTCGGTCACATAGAAATTCTTGAACAAAGACAGGCCGGTCAAATAATGACGGTCGGAACCGGCAATCAACGTTGTCCAGTCGCCGGGTGCCTTCATGCTGGCGGTGGCCACACGGAAATTCACATGCTCATCATTGGTCAGAATGAAGAGAGTCCCGTCGCGGACATCAACGCTATATTGCCGCCCCACTTTGCGCGCAGACACCATGATGGGCGTTGCCGTTGGGTCATTAGCGGGGACCAAGCGCACTTCGCTGGTGACATTGTCGCCGGTGCCAATGACAATCCAATCCTCTTGTGCGGTCAGGCCGACGCCGACGCTAAAGCCGATATCCTCTTCTTTATAGAGCAGCTTCGCCTTGCTCAGCTCGTCACCCAATTTGTGATGCCAGGCATTGTCGGTGCGCCAATTGTCGTTGGCTAGGCCATAGACCACACCCTTCCCATCCGATGACCAGACTATGCTGGAAAGCGTGCCGGGGATGACATCCGCCAATTTCTCGCCGGTTTCCAAATTGCGGAAATGCAGGTCAAAGCGTTCCGAGCCATTATCATCATAAGCATAAGCCAAAATCTTGCCGTCGGGGCTGATCTCGGCGGCACCAAGGCGGAAATAAGCTTTGTCTTTGGCCAATTCATTTTCATCAAGGATAAGCTGGTCCGTGCCGCCCGCAACGGGCTTGCGATAATGCTTGCGATATTGCGCGCCCTCTTCGAATTTCGACCAATAAATATAATCGCCATCCTTTTGCGGAACGCTGCTGTCATCCTCTTTGACGCGGCCCTTCATTTCTTGAAAAATCGTTTCGGTCAGCTTGGCCTGCGGGGCCATTTGTGCTTCGAAATAGGCATTTTCGGCGCCCAGATGCGCCAAGATTTCCGCATCATCAATCACTGGATAGCTGGCATCACGCAGCCAGTGATAATCATCGGTAATCGTCACTCCATGATGGGTCGTCTGATGCGGCCGCTTGACGGCGACAGGAGGCTTGATGTGCGCGGTGGCTTTTTCGGTCATGGCTTCTTTCTGGGCAAATGCGGGCGAAGATAATGCGCTGGTTGCAAAAATGAGTGGGAGCAGTGCTTTCATGAGACGACTTCCTCGCGTATATGGATGTCATAACCATATGAACGGAAGTCCGATATGTCCACCTATGAAGCCCGCCTCGCCGCCCTGCGCGCACAATTGAAGAAAGAACAACTGGACGGCTTTGTCGTGCCGATCTGCGACGAACATATGTCGGAATATGTCGGCGATTATGCGCAAAGGCTTGGTTGGCTGACGGGTTTTGGCGGGTCCGCAGGTTCTGCCGTGGTCTTATCCGAAGAAGCCGCGATCTTCACCGATGGCCGTTACACGCTGCAGGTGCGTGAGCAGGTTGATGGCAAGCATTGGCAATATGTGAGCGTGCCGCAAACCAGCATCGCCGACTGGTTGCAAGAATATGCCCCGGGTGGCGCGCGCATCGGTTATGACGCATGGGTCCACACCAAAGGCTGGGTCGAAAGCGCGACCAAGGCACTGGCCGCCAAGGGCGCTGAACTGGTTGCGGTCAAGAGCAATCCAATCGACAGGGTGTGGGCTGAACAGCCGCAGAAAAGCGTGGCCAAGCTGATCGTACACGACACCCAATATGCAGGGCAGAGCAGCGCCGAAAAACGCGCCGCTGTGGCCGAGTGGCTGACGGCGCATAAGCTTGACAGCACGGTCATTTCCGCGCTCGATTCGGTAGCCTGGTTGCTCAACATACGCGGCGCTGACGTGGCTAATACGCCGGTCGCGCTTAGTTTTGTGCTGGCCCATGCCGATGGTACGGCGGACCTTTTTGTCGCGCCCGAAAAAGTTGACGACGCGGTGCGCGCGCATCTTGGCAATGCTGTGCGCCTGCGCGATCCGTCGGAATTTGTGCCGGAACTGCGGTCGATGAACGGCAAGCGCATCGCCGTTGACCCCGACCGCGCCGTTGACGCAATCTTTGGCGCGCTGCAAGCTGGCGGCGCGCAAATTATCGAGGCGCGCGACCCGACCATCCTGCCCAAGGCGGTCAAAAACCCTATCGAACAATCTGGCCACCGCGCCGCACAAGCCCGCGATGGCGCAGCGTTAAGCCGGTTCCTGCATTGGATGCACGAAACCGCTCATACAGGCGAATTGAACGAATTGTCCGCCGCCGCACGGTTGAAAGCATTCCGCGAAGATACAGGAAAGCTGCACGATTTGTCGTTCGACACCATCTCCGCCACTGGCCCCAATGGCGCGCATTGCCATTATAAGGTCGATGAAAGCACGAACCGCGATATTGAACCCAACAGCATCTATCTGGTCGATAGCGGCGGGCAATATCTGGACGGCACCACCGACGTCACCCGCACGATCTGGGTCGGGCCGGGCGAGCCCACCGCCGAGATGAAGGACCGCTTCACGCGCGTTCTGAAGGGCCATATCGCCTTGGCCTGCGCCATCTTCCCCGAAGGCACAAGAGGCGCGCAATTGGATACTATGGCACGCGCTTCCCTGTGGCAGGCGGGCCTCGATTACGCCCATGGCACAGGCCATGGCGTCGGCAGCTTCCTTGCGGTCCATGAAGGACCGCAACGCATCGCTAAGTTCGCGGGCGGACAAGCAGGCAGCGACGAGCCGCTGCAGGCGGGTATGATCCTGTCGAACGAGCCGGGCTATTACAAATCAGGCGAATATGGCATCCGCATCGAAAATCTCGTGCTGGTCGAGGAACGGGCGATTGCAGGCGCAGAAGGGCGCTATTTCGGGTTTGAGACGCTGACCTTCGCGCCGATTGACAAGACTTTGGTGGACGTGAGCCTACTCAACGCCGACGAACTGCGCTGGTGGAATGAATATCACATTAAGGTATTCGAAATTGTCGGCCCGCAATTGGAGGGCGCTGCGCTGGCATGGGCGACGGAGGCTTGTGCGGCGCTGGCCACCTAACCGCCCTTGACGCGCAGGCGCGGGCAAAGCCATACAATGCACCGACACCCTAAGATTTGAGGCCCTTCATGACGCAGACATTTTCCGAATATACTCCCGCTGACGTCTGGGAATGGAACACCGAAAATGGCGGCCAATTTGCCAATATAAATCGGCCTGTGGCGGGCGCGACCCATGACAAAGAGCGCCCCGTGGGCAAGCACCCCATGCAGCTCTATTCGCTGGCTACGCCCAATGGCGTCAAGGTTACGGTGATGCTTGAGGAGCTGTTGGCGCTTGGGCACAGCGGCGCCGAATATGATGCGTGGCTGGTCAACATACGTGAAGGCAACCAGTTTTCGAGCGGCTTTGTCGACGCCAACCCCAATTCCAAAATCCCTGCCTTGTTCGACCATTCCACGCCCACGCCGACGCGCGTTTTCGAATCCGGATCAATCCTGTTGTATCTGGCGGAGAAATTCAGTGCATTCCTCCCGACCGAGCATCAGGCGCGGACTGAGACCATCAACTGGCTGATGTGGCAAATGGGCAGCGCACCTTATCTAGGCGGCGGTTTTGGCCATTTTTACGCATATGCGCCGTTCAAGTTCGAATATGCCATTGACCGCTTTGCCATGGAGGTAAAAAGGCAACTGGACGTTTTGGATCGCAATTTGGCGGAACGCGAATATATGGCGGGTGATGCCTACACCATCGCCGATATGGCGATTTGGCCGTGGTATGGTGCGCTGGTAAAAGGACTAATTTACGACGCTGGCGCGTTTCTTTCGGTGCATGAATACAAAAATGTCATCCGCTGGACCGACCAAATCGCCGAGCGGCCTGCCGTCAAGCGGGGCCGCATGGTCAATCGCGTTATGGGTGACCCCGCCAGCCAGTTGCACGAACGGCATGACGCCAGCGACTTTGACACCAAGACGCAAGACAAGGTCGCGGCCGCCACGTGAGCGTGCGCGGCGCGGTGGATTGTGCTGCGCTCCTGCGCGTGTATTTGCGTAGGTCAGGCTTGATCCAACCGTAGTGAAGGCATTTTTAGAGGAGGCAGCAACATTTTCAGCGGTAACGTATACTTGGAGAGATGATCCATAGCAGTAGCTGCTGCCGCAGAGGTTGCTGTTTCCTCATCATCTTCTGCTTGAATAACCCAGCTTGGAACAAAAATAGCATCCTGCATTGAGCGTGAAGCTCTGCGAGATATGCTCTGCTATCAGGCAGGTATCGTAAGTTCGAATGCCACCTGTTTGCCATTCACTAAATGATATGAAACATCGCCTTTATGCAGTTCAGCGACTTTTCTGACGATATATAAGCCCAAGCCTGACCCTTCGTAAAGGCTGTCAACGCCCCGCTTGTTCCGTTCAAATATGTCGGCGCTCAGCGTTGATTGATCGTTGAGCGTATTTGTCACGCGAATGACCAATGCCAGCTTGGCTTCATCGGTCACCAATTCGAACAATATCGGTGTACCGGAAGGCGAATATTTGCACGCATTTTCAAGCAAATTGCGGATTGCTAGGCGCAGAATAATAGGGTCTGCATCGGCGTAGATTACCGGCTGCTCCAACTTCTGCTGGATGCGGCCGCGTTGCGATTGCCCTAAATCGGATAAAGCGAGCCTGGACACATCGCACAAATCAATCGATTGAAGTTGTGATGGTCGGCCTTGCGTTATCAACGTCGCGCCTAAAATTGAGTTGGATATGGATAGCACAACTGAATTGAGCGTTGACTGGGCCTTCCCAACGGTTTGCTGAATGTCCGCCGGTTCTGTCTGTCCTCGGCCTAATTGCTGACTAATCGTGTCCAACGCGGCCTGTGCTGTGTTGAGCGGTTGGCGCACCTCATGGGTCAGCATTTTGATAAGATTTTTCCGTTCATCTGCCACAGCTTGGGTCTCAGTTAAGACAGCCTGTTTAAGTTCAATCTCGTACAAAAGTTTAGTGTTTCGGCGCGATGCTCTCACTCTTGCTCTTTCGGACTGCCCAAAAATGAGTGACAAGAAAATTAATTGGATAGCCACTGAGGCCACACAAAGCGCCATAAAATTAGCAACGCCCCGGGTAGAAATGTCAACTAGCTTGATATTTGGGTCATATGGAATGTTTTGGGCAACTACAAAAAGTATGGCAACGATACCTAATGTGAACGTTGCAACGACATAGCCCTTTTGTTTCAAGCCATGCCATTCCCTATTTTTTAGGAGAAATATTAGGCTTGCAGCTAATGAAAACAACATGCCAAGTAGAAAATAATTTCTTCTAAATGGCACATCTGGATAGAATGTGACTATAAATGCGCAAAATAAACTTAAAACAAAAAATAAATTTCCAAAAATATATCTTCTAAACAAAAACTTTTTGTTCGCAAATGAAAGTGATTTTAGTGAGCCGCTTAAAATTGTTAATGAAGCTCCAATATCAACATAATTTTGATTATTTATATTTGTAAAAAATAAAATTCCAAAAATACCTATTATATTTGATATAATCCAAATATCTCTACTTATAGTTTTAATACTAAATATACTAATACAAATAGTGAATGATATTACTGATGCCATAAAAAAGTATGCAAGTGTTGTTGTATTTATATCAGAAAAATCAATCATATAATTATCTCAAGATATTTATCTTAAACAACACTTTAACCTGCGCTGCAAGCGGGCCAAATGGGCGCAAAGAGCGGGGCGGACGTCTCGGAACTAAGTCGTCACCTAATAGACCTTTAAACCTTCGGGGACAACGCATTTAGAAACGGAGGGTAATAATACGAGTGCTAGCCCTGAGGACCAAAGTACATATACTCTCATGATAATGGGCGCCTCTTTGTTTCAGTTAGATCGAGACAGTGACAACAAAGGCTGTGAATGAAACGCAGCTAACCGGACGTGCAGAATAATATGTAAGAAGGAGCTGTGGGTCCCATAAGCCAGAATAGGGGTCGCCACCCCAGTGGGGTCAAGTCGGGTAGGTTTTTCAAGGGGGTAAGAGCTGCTTTTTTGGTGCGAGGCAGTCAGAGGCTAGTCCCTGCACAAAGGTGGGTAGAAAGGCGGGTAAACCCAAACTTTCCACGCAAGCGTTTGATATATTTGAATGCATGGCGGAGACGGAGGGATTCGAACCCTCGGTACCGGATTTACCAGTACGACGGTTTAGCAAACCGTTGGTTTCAGCCACTCACCCACGTCTCCTGCGCGCTTGGCATCGGCGGCCTATAGCGGCCCAAGCATTTGGCTGCAATGCTTATTGACACAGACGGCGGATAAGAAGAAAATTAGCTGTGCAGTTTCGATTTGACACGCATTAGGTTGGCATTATCGCTTGTTCATCATGCGCTCATCCAAATAGTCCATAGCGCAGCAAGAATAACTTTTGAGGTAGGTCCACATGTTTTTGGCGAAAATGGGATTAAAGAAACCGATACATTATCTGATGATGATGCTGGCAGCAGGCGCGCTGGTCGTTTCGCCCGCACATGCACAGATCAGTAAAGTTGATCCGAACGACGCGATTGACGCAGATCTTGGCACCCCGCCCTCTGGTCCAGACACACGCGCTGATACGGCCCCAGTGGCGCAAGACGAAACGGTCACGCAAGATGGCGTGCCGACCGACGCAATGCCGGCAGATGGCTCGGGCACCCAACCCGGCGCTCCAGCTGCGCAAATAGCAGCGCCGTCAGGCGATACATATCAACAAGACGACCTGATTGGCGCCGCCGAAGGCGTGTTTGGAAAAGGCGCGCAAGGGCTTGGCTTGCTGATTGAGGATATACTCAAAAAACAGGGTCGCCCGAATGGATATATTGTGGGTCGTGAGGGCGGCGGCGCTTTTTTGGTCGGCTTGCGTTATGGATCCGGCACATTGAACCACCGCGTGGAAGGCGAAAAGCCTGTCTATTGGACAGGCCCATCCATTGGCCCTGACGCAGGCGCAAGTGCGGGGAACACCTTCATTTTGGTCTATAATCTGTACGATACCGAAGACATCTACGCACGCTTCGGGGCGGCAGAAGGCGCCGCCTATCTGGTTGGCGGTTTTAACGCCAGTTACCTGCGTCGCGGCAATATAGTATTGATCCCGATCCGGGTCGGTGCGGGGCTGCGGCTGGGCGCAAATGTGGGCTATATGCGCTTTTCCAAAAAGCAGCGCTGGTCACCCTTTTAACGCGCGCGGATATCTTCCATCCGTTTGAGATAACGGGCAAGCACGTCAATTTCCAAATTGACGTGCCGTCCGACATCGAGCGTATCCAATGTCGTCATCTGCGCCGTGTGCGGAATGATATTCAGCATGAAATGCGCTGAGCCATCCGCTTGGTCTATAATGTCATTGACGGTCAGCGATACGCCGTCGACGGTAATCGAACCCTTTGCTGCGATATAAGCCGCAAGGCCCGATGGAGCCGCGACTGTCACTTTCCAACTGTCCCCAATGGTTTCACTGGCGACGATTTGCCCTACACCATCGACATGTCCGGTAACAATATGCCCGCCCAGTTCATCGCCAACTTTTAACGCACGTTCGAGGTTCAGTCGGGTGCCTTGTTCCCACATGCCGGGCGCTGTGCACGAAACGGTTTCTGCCGATGCGTCAATCGCGAACCATCCATCACCTTTATCAACGACGGTCAGGCATACACCTGAACAGGCAATCGAGGCCCCAATGGCAACATTATCCATATCATAGGTGCAGGATATGACGAGACGCAGGTCACCGCGCTGTTCGGATGTCCGAATGCTGCCGACGTCCGTGATGATACCTGTAAACATAAAAGCTGCACCCTTTTCCTAATTCGCTTTTTCGTAGACTTCGAGACGGTCTTTGCCAAGACTGCGGGCATGTGAAAGCTGCCATCTGCCATGGGCATCCTGAAGTTGGGTTAACCCGATGTCGTTCAAACACGCCTTACCCGCGCCCAGCAATATCGGCGCGCGATATAGCATGAGCCTGTCGACGAGGCCGGCACGCAAGAAAGCTGTCGCTGTCGCAGCGCCGCCTTCAATCAGCAAACTGTTGCAGCCCAATTGAGCAATGTCCTGCGGCCTACGAATAACCTCCCAACCGTGCGGCTCGTCGGCGCGACCAAGCATGATCCTGCGGGGCTGGCATGCACCCAGCCCTGCGAGGCGGACGTTCAATTGCGGTGCATCGGCACGCACGGTCCCGGCGCCGACCAAAATTGCGTCGGTGCGGGCACGCTCCAAATGGCTATGGGCGCGCGCAACTTCGCCAGTGATCCACCGGCTGCTGCCATCTGCCATCGCGATTTGACCATCGAGCGAACTTGCGATCTTCAAAGTTACAAAGGGGCGGCCGTGATCTATCCGACTTATGAAACCCGCCAAGCTTTGCCGCGCTTGGGATGCCATGACGTCAGTGGTGACCGTGATGCCCGCAGCTTTGAGTGCCTCCATGCCTGCACCGGCCGTGCGTGGATCGGGATCCTGCAATGCAATGACAACTCTCGCCGGCTCTGCTTCGGTCAATAATTGGGCGCAAGCCGGGCCGCGTTGTGACACATGTGCGCAGGGTTCCAGCGTGACGTAGATTGTGCTGCCGCGCGCCGCTTCGCCCGCTTGTACAAGCGCCATAGCTTCAGCATGTGGCCGGCCACCGGGTTGCGTCCAGCCGCGCCCAATGACCCGGTCGTCTTTCACGATGATACAAGCTACAGACGGGTTTTGACCGGTTCGCCCAACACCGCGTTCAGCGAGCGACAAAGCTGCCGCCATGAACCGAAGGTCACTGGCGATAACTATTGCCCTGCCCCTACAGCAGCCGGAGGCGCAGCGGCCTTCGTCCCCTCCTGCGCGCGTTGTGCTTCACGATCTATCTTGTCGACGTCCATCCCGACGGCCCGTCCAAATGCCTTATATGCCTCTTTTTCACGGGCGCGCATTTCGTCTTTCAGCTTCTGCCGCTCGGCAATTGCGGCCTTGCTTTCTTCAAGCGAGCGCGTGGCGGGCCAGCTTTCAATATAAATGATTTCGCGCGGCGGTGGCGTAGCCTTCTCGATGGAATCGAGATAAAATGTGTAAATGATGATCGCCGTCGGCACGCAGGCCGCCAAAAACAGCCACGGGCTGTGACGGCCCGACGTGCGCAGAAACCCCACAAGGTCGCTGCCTGCGTTGCGTAACGATACATCTTTTAAAAACGACATGGCACTCCAATAAGGCCCACGCTGCGCGATTTCCAGTGTCCACTTACAAAAGGCGCAGATTATCTACCGCTACGAAAGGCATTGGTGATCGGGTAACGCCGATCGCGGCCAAAATTGCGCGTCCCAAGCTTTACGCCCGGCGGTGCCTGCCGCCGTTTATACTCAGCGAGATATAGCAAACGTTCGATCCGCGTGACCGCGTCCCGGTCAAAGCCAAGCGCAACAACCTCATCCACCGACTTCTCCCCCTCCACCAATGCATGCAGCATCTTATCCAGAATGGGATAATCGGGCAGCGAATCGCTATCTTTCTGGTCTGGCCGCAATTCCGCACTTGGTGGCTTGGTGATGATGTTTTCCGGGATCACTGGCCCATCCCGCCCAAGGCCAATGCGGGGCTTGTGGCTATTTCGCCATTCGGAAATGGCAAAGACAGTCATTTTATACGCGTCCTTTAACGGATTATATCCGCCCGCCATGTCGCCATAGATGGTGGCATAACCAACGCTCATTTCGCTCTTGTTGCCGGTTGTGAGCAGCATGTGCCCAAATTTGTTGGACAACGCCATCAGCGTAAGCCCACGGACACGCGACTGGATGTTTTCCTCACTAATATCGGCATCGCGGCCGGCAAAACTGTCCGACAGCATGCCATCAAATGCATCAACCGCTGGCGAAATGGGGATAGTGTCGATCTTGCACCCGATCATCGCGGCGCATTCGGCTGCGTCATCGAGGCTCGATTGGCTGGTGTAGCGACTGGGCATCATGACACACCAGACGCGATCAGGTCCAAGCGCGTCCGCTGCGATAGCGGCACATAAAGCACTGTCGATACCGCCCGACATGCCAAGCACCACGCCCGGAAAGCGATTAGTGTCGACATAATCGCGCAGGCCAACGACCATCGCGCTATAAATATCGGCGGGATGCTCGTCCCAAAGCGCCTTGGGGCCATCTGCACATTCCCAGCCCCCATCACCGCGGTGCCAATGCGTCATGCGCAGATGTTCTTCCCAGTCGGGCAAGCGCTGCGCAACTGCGCCATTGGCGTTCAGCACGAAGGAGCAGCCGTCAAAGACCAGCTCATCCTGTCCGCCCACCCGGTTCAGGAACATTAATGGCAATCCGGTTTCGCGAACCCGCGCTGCGAAAACTTCTTCGAGTCGCCGGTCATCCTTGTCGATTTCATAAGGGCTGCCATTGGTTGAAATCAGCAGCTCAGCGCCGCGTTGCTTTAAGTGCAGGCTGACGGGAGCCAACCAGCCATCTTCGCAAATGGGCACACCCAGACGCACACCGCGAAATTCGACAGGCTCTGGCAACGGACCCGCCGCAAAAATACGCTTTTCATCAAAGGTCCCGTAATTGGGCAGTTCATGCTTATAGCGCACGGCGGCAATCCGCCCGCCGTCCAGCAAGGCAATGCCGTTATACAGCGTGCCTTCATCCGCAAAAATCGAGCCAACGAGCATCGCTGGCCCTCCGTCCGAAGTTGCAGCCGCGAGCATGGCCAATTCTTCGGCGGCACGGGCGGCAAATGCGGGCTTCAACACCAAATCTTCGGCCGGATAGCCAATCAGTTGCTGTTCCGGAAATACGATCAGATCAGCTTGCCCGGCCTTTACGCGCCATTCCAGCATTGCTGCTGCGTTACCTGCAAGGTCGCCGACGCGCTGATTAAGCTGCGCCATTGCAATATTAAGCTGGTTTGTCATGTCTCCACCCTTATTGTCCACAAACTAGCGGAGCAAGCCGATTGTCAGGCCAGCCTCGCACCGCTAGAGGGTCACAAGAGATTGCAGGGACACATATATGAAATTGATGACAGGCAACAGCAACCTGCCACTGGCGCAGGGTATTGCCGATTATATGAAATTGCCGCTGACCAACGCCAGCGTCCGCCGTTTCGCCGACAATGAAATTTTCGTAGAAATTCACGAAAATGTTCGCGGCGAAGATATGTTTGTGATTCAATCGACCAGCCATCCTGCAAATGACAATTTGATGGAACTGCTGATCATGATCGACGCGTTGCGCCGCGCGTCGGCCAAGCGGATTACCGCCGTTTTGCCCTATTTCGGCTATGCGCGTCAGGACCGGAAACCTGGCCCGCGCACGCCCATTTCTGCGAAGCTTGTTGCCAATCTCATTACCGAAGCTGGGGCCGACCGGGTGTTGACCGTTGATTTGCACGCTGGGCAGATTCAGGGCTTTTTTGATATTCCCACTGACAATCTCTATGGCGCACCCGTCATGAGCGCGGACATATTGGAACGACACGGCGACAAGAATATCACTGTCGTATCGCCCGATGTTGGCGGCGTTGTCCGCGCCCGCGCGCTCGCCAAACGCCTCGACGACGCACCGCTTGCCATCGTCGACAAGCGACGCGAAAAAGCGGGTGTATCTGAAGTTATGAACATTATCGGCGACGTAAAAGACCGGTTCTGTATCCTAATTGACGACATCGCCGACAGCGCAGGCACATTGTGCAATGCCGCCGACGCCTTGAAAGCGGCCGGCGCCTCAGACGTTGTTGCCTATATCACCCATGGCGTATTGTCTGGTGAAGCCGTAAACCGCGTCAACGCATCATCGTTAAGAAAGTTGGTCATCACCGATTCGATTATGGCGTCGGATGCAGCCAATGCGAGTGCGAAAATCCGCCAGATTCCGATTGCGCCCTTATTGGGTGAGGCGATCAAGCGGATTGCGGACGAAAGCTCGGTTAGCTCCCTGTTCGATTGATGACGCCTGCCGATATCCTCCTTGCCAATCGCTTGGCGGACGCCGCAGGACAGGCAATCCGGCCGTTTTTCCGGACAAGCTTCGTACAGGAAACAAAGGCAGATGCCTCACCCGTTACTGAAGCGGACCGCGCGGCCGAAAGCGCAATACGCCGAATATTAGACGCAGAATGCCCCCGCGACGGTATTATTGGTGAAGAATTTGGTGAGAAGACTGGCACATCAGGCCGTCGCTGGATTATCGACCCGATTGACGGCACCGTCAGCTTCATGGCCGGGCGGCCGATATTCGGAACGCTCATCGCATTGTTGGAAGACAATTGGCCAGTGCTGGGTGTGATTGACCAATGCATCAACGGCGAACGCTGGGTTGGTGCGGCGGGATATCCAACAACATTGAACGGCACGCCGGGACAAACCCGTTCGTGCCGGTCGCTTGCCGACGCGACCTTGGCGACATCTGGACCACAATATTTCAGCCAGCATGATGGTGATCATTTTATGGCGCTTGCAGCGCAAACAGCGCATAAGAAAATGCTGTTTGGCGGCGATTGTTATAATTACGCGTTACTTGCCAGCGGCCATATCGACATCATTGTGGAGGCAGGCTTGAAACTGCATGATTTTGCTGCCTTAATTCCCGTTATAATTGGTGCAGGAGGCATGATGACCGACTGGTCGGGAGATCCGCTTCACGGGGGTTCGGATGGACATATCATAGCGGTGGGCGATCCGGCGCGCCTTGACGATGTGCTTGAGGCAATTGCATGCCATCATTAGCGAGCGCAGGCTCCGTTCAATTCATTTTGCCGGCCAAACCGCTTCAGCGCTATCTTTCCACATACTATTTCCTTGATACTGGCACCAACGGTGCCGAGCAGGAAGATCTGATCTATCCGGAATGGGCAACCGTGCGTTTTGCGCTGCGCGGGCAGGCAACAGGCAACACCGTCGGTTTGAATTCGCGCGATATTCCCGCCGAAAGCATTACGGGGCCAACGGGCCGGGCCGCATTGGTGCGCTTTCGCAACATACAGCTTGTCGGGCTCGGATTATTGCCCTTGGGTTGGTATCGGATTGTTGGATGTCCAGCAGATCGCTGGGCCGACAGAGTAAGTGCGGTGGATGCCGCCCCTGAATTCGCGCGGCTTGCGCAGTTAAGGCGAGAAATAGACGGAATCACCGATCCAGAGCAAATTGCAGCGCTGTTCGATCACATCATGCTGCAATCCCTGGGCGACCCCGACCCGCTGGAGGTGGACATTGACAACATCCACCACGCCATAGCCAATCCCGAGATTAGCAATGTACGCGACCTTGCAGAGGCAGCCGAGATGAGCCAACAACGGCTTGAGCGGCTCGCGCGCCGGATATTCGGTTTTCCCCCCAAATTTATGCTGCGTCGCCAACGTTTTGTGCGAACATTAGCCAATGCAATGCAGCATCCGGACCTCAAATGGTCCGATGCGATGGACGGACAATATTTTGACCAAGCCCATTTTAATCGCGAATTCCATCAATTCATGGGCATGTCCCCTGGCGATTATCTCGCCATGCCGCGCGCGATCAGCAGCGCATCAAACCAAGTACGCGCCGAGCAGGTGGGTCAACTCCTGCAATCCTTGCAAGTTCCGGAGCCTTGGAACAGGCAATAGACTTGCATTCGCCTGCGAATCCCGCTAGTCGCGCGCCTTCCGAATAAGCAGGCTGGCCAATAGGGCTGCCATGTCGGCTTGATACGGACTCAACAAAGGAGACCAAAATGCCCAAGCTCAAGACCAAGAGCGGTGTGAAGAAACGCTTCAAAATCACCGCAACCGGCAAGATCAAACATGGCGTCGTTGGAAAGCGGCACCGTTTGAGCAGCCATAATGCCAAGTATATCCGGCAAAACCGTGGCACCAGCGTGATCTCTGATCCCGATGCCAAGACAATCAAGAAATGGGCGCCCTACGGTCTGTAAGACCCGCGTACGTTTTCAGACGAAGCGTGGTGCGAAAAGTGGAAACCGGTTTTTCGGTTAAGCCACGCGACCACGTCAAAGATAAAGGATATAGATTATGGCACGCGTCAAACGTGGTGTGACCACCAAAGCCAAACATAAAAGAATTTTAGAGCAGGCGAAGGGCTATTATGGCCGTCGTAAAAATACGATCCGTGTTGCACGTCAGGCCGTAGAAAAGGCCGGCCAATATGCATATCGCGACCGTAAGGTAAACAAGCGCAACTTCCGCGCATTGTGGATCCAGCGCATCAACGCCGCAGTCCGCGCCGAAGGCATGACCTATGGCGTGTTCATGCACGGCCTGAAGCTTGCTAACGTCGAATTGGACCGTAAGGTTCTTGCGGACCTTGCGATGAACGAAGCCGCGATGTTTAGCACGATCATTGCGCAGTCGAAGGCGGCGCTCGCGAAAGCAGCATAAGCCTCAAAAACTTCGATATTGCGCAAAAGGGCGTGGGCGGCACTTGCCGTTCGCGCCCTTTTGCTTATTCAGTTCAGGCAGTGAATTTAGGAACGTGCGGGAGTTAGTTTCCCGCCTTCGCGGGAATGACGAGAATTATGGATATTGAAACCCTCCAAACCGAGCTGATGGCGGCTATTGTGTCTGCGGACACGCTAGAAGCGCTGGAGGCTGTCCGCGTTTCTGCGCTTGGCAAACAGGGCAGCGTTTCGGCTTTGCTAAAGACGATGGGCGGCATGTCGCCCGAGGAGAGGCAAGCCCAAGGGCCGATCATCAATGGTTTGCGTGAAAGCATCACCTCAGCGCTTGCGGCGAAAAAAGCAGATCTCGAAACGGCAGAACTAAACCGCCGCCTCGCCACAGAGCGTGTCGACATGACGCTGCCTGCGCCAGACGCCCCGCGCGGGACCATCCACGCAGTTAGCCAAGTCATGGATGAACTGGCCGAGATTTTTGCCGATATGGGCTTTGCCGTGGCCGAGGGGCCGGAAATTGAGGATGACTGGCACAATTTCACCGCGCTCAATATTCCCGAAACGCATCCGGCGCGCGCGATGCACGACACATTTTACTTCCCAGACGACATGGCCCGCAATGGCCAGAAAATGGTGCTGCGCACGCACACATCGCCCGTGCAAATCCGCACCATGACGTCGCAGGAACCACCTATCCGCATCATCGCCCCAGGCCGCGTCTATCGCAGCGACAGCGACGCGACCCACACGCCTATGTTCCACCAGATTGAAGGCCTCGTCATCGACAAGGGCATCCATCTGGGTCATTTGAAATGGACGCTGGAAACATTTTTGAAAGCCTATTTCGAGCGCGAGGATGTTGTCCTGCGTCTGCGCCCAAGCTATTTCCCGTTCACCGAACCATCGGTGGAGGTTGATGTCGGCTATTCCGTCATCAACGGCAAGCGCGTTATCGGTGGGTCCGAAGGCTGGATGGAAGTGCTTGGCTCAGGCATGGTCCACCGTAAGGTTATTGAGGCCTGCGGCCTTGATCCCGATATATGGCAGGGCTTTGCCTTTGGCACCGGCGTCGATCGTCTCGCGATGCTGAAATATGGCATGGATGATCTGCGCGCCTTCTTCGACGGCGATAATCGCTGGCTGCAACATTATGGGTTCAATGCGCTCGATGTACCGACGCTGAGCGGAGGCGTAGGCGCATGAAATTTTCCTTATCTTGGTTGAAAGAGCATCTGGACACCGACGCGGATATGCAGGCTGTCGCCGATTGCCTGAACCGCATTGGGTTGGAAGTCGAAGGCATTGAAAACCCGGCTGACGCCTTGTCCGCCTTCCGCATTGCAAAGGTTATCAGCGCTGCGCCACACCCCCAGGCTGACAAGCTGCAAGTCCTGTCGGTTGACGCAGGTGGGGAGCCGCTTCAAGTTGTCTGCGGCGCGCCTAACGCGCGCGCCGGAATGCTTGGCGTCTTTGGCCCGGCCGGCGCTGTCGTGCCCGCCAATGGCATGCTGCTGAAGGTCGCAGCTATACGCGGCGTCGAATCGAATGGCATGATGTGTTCCATCGCAGAGCTTGAACTTGGCGATGATCATGATGGCATTATCGAGCTTCCAGATAATGCACCAGTCGGGCAAGTTTATGCCGATTGGGCGGGCCTTGATGACCCAGTCATCGATGTCAGCATTACGCCGAACCGTCAGGATTGCATGGGCGTGCGTGGCATTGCGCGCGATCTGGCGGCGGCGGGGCTTGGCACGCTCAAGCCGCTGGGTGATGTATATAAAATTGACCTGTCGGCGCCTCTGGAGGGCAGCGACCCCGCGCCCATCGTCCGCACGGATGACGCAGCCGGATGTCCCGCATTTTACGCGCAATCCGTCTCAGGCGTGCGCAATATTGATTCGCCCGAATGGATGCGCGCCAAATTGAAAGCGATTGGCCAAAAGCCAATTTCGGCATTGGTCGACATCACCAATTTTCTGTCAATTGACCTTGGTCGTCCTTTGCATGTCTATGACCGCGCCAAATTGAACGGCGCGCTTGTCGCCCGCAAGGCCGTTGATGGTGAGCAGCTGGTCGCGCTTAATGGCAAAATCTACACCTTGGATGCCAGCATGACTGTCATCGCCGACGACGCGATGGTGCATGATATTGGCGGTATCATGGGCGGCGAACATAGCGGTGTCTCCGAAGATACGACCGACGTCCTGATCGAATGCGCCTTTTTTGATCCCGAACATATTGCCCGCACTGGACAAAAGCTTGGCCTGACAAGCGATGCGCGTCAGCGTTTTGAACGCGGCGTTGATCCCGCGTTTTTAGAAAACGGGTTGGCGATTGCCACCAAGTTGGTGCTGGACCTAACGGGCGGGACGGCGAGCGCCATCACCCGCGTTGGCCAAGCGCCCGTTACGCCGCGCATATTTTCTTATGACACCGATTATTGCCGCCGCCTTGGCGGGGTTGATGTTGCGCCAGAGGAACAGCGCAGCATTCTTGAAAGACTCGGCTTTTCCGTCACATCCGACTGGAGCATAAATGTCCCATCATGGCGTCGCGACGTCGATGGACCGGCCGATATTGTCGAAGAAATCGTGCGCATGATTGGGCTCGACAATGTCGTGTCGGTGCCGCTTCCCCGCGCCGATGGCGTAGCCAAGCCCACCGCGACGCCCGCACAATCCTTGGAACGCAAAGTCCGGCGCGCTGCGGCGGCCCGCGGGCTGAATGAAGCGATCAACTGGTCCTTTCTTCCACAAAAAGCGGCGGACGCCTTTGGTGGCGGCGCATGGAGCCTAGCTAACCCGATATCCGAAGACATGAAGGTCATGCGGCCTTCCTTGTTGCCAGGGCTGCTGTCTGCCGCACAGCGCAACATGGACCGCGGCGCATCCTCGGTTCGATTATTCGAGATTGGGCGGCGCTACTTTATGGGCGCCGACGGCGCGAGCGACGAGCGCGCGACCGCAGGTATCGTGCTGGCAGGCGATCGTTCCGCACGAAACTGGGCAACAGGCAAGGCCGCGCGCTTTGACGCCTTTGATGCAAAGGCCGAAGCGATTGCCTTGCTCAAGGCCGCGGGCGTCGCCACAGACAATCTGCTGGTGATGGATGATGCAGGCGCGCATTATCATCCCGGGCAGTCGGCCACGTTGCGCATGGGGCCAAAGACCATATTAGCGGCCTTTGGCACTGTACATCCGGCCACTGCGAAGGCGTTTGACCTTGACGGCAGTGTCGTTGCAGCGGAAATCTTTTTGGATGCCATACCGTTGAAGAAGGCAAGCGGCTTCATGCGGCCAGCATTCACACCGCCAGCGTTGCAAGCGGTGACGCGCGATTTTGCGTTTCTGGTCGCACAAAGCATGCCTGCCAATGATCTTCTGCGCGCCATAAAGGGCACGGATAAGGATAACATCGTGGCGGTTCGCCTGTTTGACCGCTTCGTCGGACAAGGCGTTCCTGAGGGGCAAGTGAGCCTTGCGGTTGAAGTTACGCTTCAACCCACCGAGAAAAGCTATAGTGATGACGAACTGAAAGCCATTTCGGACAAGGTCATTGCCGCGGCCACAAAATTGGGCGCAGTGCTACGCGGATAAAAAAGGCTGGGCGATTGCCGCTGACCTGCTGACAAACGGGTTGAAGCGTTAATCATTCATCCCTAAGCCGCGCTGCATGACGCTGAACCGCCGGACCTTTGCCATTATTTCCCATCCTGACGCGGGTAAGACCACGCTGACGGAGAAATTGCTGCTGCAAGGCGGCGCGATTCACTTGGCTGGTGAGGTCAAGGCACGCGGGCAGGCGCGGCGTGCGCGTTCGGACTGGATGAAGATCGAACAACAACGCGGTATTTCGGTGACCTCGTCGGTGATGACGTTCCAGAAAGATGGCATTGTTTTTAACCTGCTCGATACGCCGGGGCATGAGGATTTTTCCGAAGATACCTACCGGACGCTAACGGCGGTCGATTCGGCCATCATGGTCATCGATGCCGCCAAAGGGATTGAGCCACAGACGCGCAAGCTATTCGAAGTTTGTCGCCTGCGCAGCGTGCCGATCATCACCTTCGTCAACAAGGTCGACCGCGAAGGCCGCGCCGCGTTTGAAACTATCGATGAAGTTGCCGATGCGCTCGCTCTGGATGTCTGCCCGATGAACTGGCCCGTTGGCATGGGCGGTGAATTTGAAGGCCTGTATGATTTCAGCAGCGGACGCCTGAGCCAACCGTCTGGCGACAGTAAGGCATTTGAAGGCAAAATTACTGACCATAGCGGGCTTGACGCAGCCACGCTGGAACAAGTGCTAACGCCAGCCGGTGTCGCACGACTGCGCGAGGAAGCGGAGCTTGCGCAGGCTGGATATTCGGACTTTGACCTGACCGCATTCCAGAACGGCGACTTGACGCCAGTCTATTTCGGGTCTGCGTTGAAAGAATTTGGCGTGATCGAGCTGATCAACGCCATTGCGGCTTACGCCCCCCCACCCCGGCCACAGCCAAGTTCAAAGGGTAATATCGACCCGTCGGAAAAGGAAGTCACTGGCTTTATCTTCAAGGTGCAGGCCAATATGGACCCGCAACACCGTGACCGTATCGCATTCATGCGACTATGCTCAGGTACGTTTAAGCGTGGCATGAAGCTGACGCCATCCGGGCTTGGAAAGCCGGTGGCGATTCATTCGCCCATCCTGTTCTTTGCCCAAGACCGCGAAATTGCCGACAGCGCCGAACCCGGCGATATCATCGGTATTCCCAACCACGGCACGCTGCGTGTTGGTGATACATTGTCGGAACGCAATGATGTGCGCTTTACGGGTCTGCCCAACTTTGCGCCGGAAATCTTGCGCCGTGTGGTATTGCGCGACCCTACAAAGACAAAGCAATTGCGCAAGGCGCTCGATGACCTGAGCGAAGAGGGCGTCATTCAGGTATTCTACCCTGAAATTGGTTCCAACTGGGTCATTGGCGTTGTCGGGCAATTGCAATTGGACGTGCTGATCTCCCGGCTCGAGGCGGAGTATAAGGTTGATGCGTTCTTGGAAGCTGCGCCATATGACACCGCACGCTGGTTGATTGGTTCGGAAAGCGCATTGGCGCAATTTGTGTCGTTTAACGGCGGCAATATGGCCAAAGACCGCGATGGACACCCTGTATTTATGGCACGCTCGTCATGGGACGTGGGGTATCAGCAGGAAAAGCATCCGGACCTGAAATTCAGCGCGACCAAAGAACGCTAACGCCAGACGGCAACGCCAAAAGGTTCGATTTCTGCGCCACCGATGACGAATACTGCGCCAATTGGCGCAGGGGCATGCGCATGCGTTTCAGCGAGATTAAACGCGAAGGTCAGGTCACCCCGGCGGCGCAAGCGCAAGGTCGGCGGCAGCGGCGTTATCGCGACCCCAGCCTCAGCGCACAGATCCACCAGCAGGTTTTTGACAAACGCATCGTCTGTCAACGTCGCGAGATAAACGCTCCGTCCTGACCGGGCTGCGGCCGCAGAGCCATCTTCATAAGTGGCGATGATATCCGCCGCGCCGACGGCAATTGTTTCGCGCCAACGGCCGCTTTCATACACCGCATTCTTATAGCTGATAGTCCCGTTGCAATCGGGCCGCAACGTTTCCACCGACGTCACTTTAATAGGCACAAATTCACGTAGTCGCCCCGGAGGAAGGCCCTCACTTACCCAGAATTCCGGCGTTTTTGCTCCAGAGCGCGGGCCGAATAGCAACAGCCCTGCGCTTGCCTTCAGCGCATCGAACGCAGCGCCATCAACCACCGCCAGCGTTGGCACAATGATCAATTTGTAACCATCCAACTGGGCTTCACCTGCCGAGACAAAGTCCACATCGACGCCAAGGCTGCGCAACGCGCAATAATATTGGAATATAACGGCATCATATCGATAGCCTGCGCCTTGGCGTTCAATATCATCCACCCAGCCCGAGACCGGATCGATGAGAATCGCCACCGATGCCTTAGGGGCCACCGCCGATACATCGCCCAGCAACTGCATCTCTGCCGCCACCTGCTCCACCTCCGCCCATGCTGTCGCGGGCATGTCATCGGGCCGCAGCAACCCTGCATGCATTTGTTCCTGCGCAAATGGCACTTGCCGCCAGCGGAAATAGGCAACGCAGGCCGCGCCATGGGCAAAGGCCTGCAGCGTCCAATGCCGCACCATGCCAGGCGCAGGACGTGGATTATGTGGTGCCCAATTAACAGGGCCCGGCTGTTGCTCCATCACCCACCACGCGCCCTTAGACAGGCCACGCACCGAATCAAAGTTCAGCGCGGCAAGGTCGGGGTGGCCGGTGCGCATAAATGGCTTCCATTCCTCCGCAGACGCTTTCGCCATCAATTGATCCGAAAAACCCAACGGATAATTATCATAGCTCACAAAATCGAGCGCCTGCGTTAGGGCCGCATTATCGACGCCCGTGGTCGCAGGCGGAATAATATTATGCGTCACCCATTGATCCGGCCTGGCATGGCGGCGAATGGCCGATATCATGACGTCATGAAAACGCACGACCTGTTCCGATGCAAAGCGGCGATAGGCCAAGCGGTGCGCTGGGTTGGTTTCACACACCGTGAAAAACGGAAGCTCGATCTGGTCAAAGCTATCATATTCCATCGACCAGAACACATTGCCCCATGCCGCATTCAGCGTCGCGATATCGCCATAACGCTGCGCACAATAAGCGCGGAATTTTTCCAGCGCCGCTGGCGACGCGCTCATCGTCGTGTCGTGGCAGCACAGTTCATTGTCCGTCTGCCACCCCACTACATACAGATGGTGCCCGTAACGCTCTGCCATCTTTGCGGTGATGCGTTCGGCATGCATCAGATAGGTTTCGCTCGAAAAATCATAATGCCGCCGCGACCCGAACCCGCGGACCTGACCTGTATGAATATCAACCGGTAGAATGTCCGGATATCTGTCGCACAGCCATTTGGGCGGCGTTGCGGTCGGCGTGCCCAAAACAACCTTGAGGCCCACAGCGCCGAGGGCTTCGATCGCGCGGTCCATCCACGCCCAATCAAAAACGCCTTCGCTTTTTTCGATCCGCCCCCAAGCAAATTCACCAATCCGGACATAGGTCAGCCCAAGCGCACGCATCCGACGGGCGTCACGCACCCAAAATTCTTCCGGCCAATGTTCGGGATAATAGCAAACACCTAACATAGGATATGTTTAGCGGACGCCGACCGCCTGACAAGCCTGTAGAAGTTGTGCCGGCAAGAACGCAAATGGCGTAAGGGAAAAAACAGCGCCATAATTTGCCCATTCTGCCATTTTCTCGCCATGACTGGGGCCTATCTAAGTCGGCATGACAATAGCTGGCCCCATTGATTCGCCTATGCGTAACGGCAATCTGACCGCGCATACCCCCGCAACGGCTTTCCAGCCGGATAGCGATGTTGCGCAACGCGCGGCCGCGCTCAAGCGCGTGCCCGATGACAAAGCGATGCTGCGCGCTGTGGCGGAATTGACGCGCGACTTGGGCGCGCCCAACCCACGCATTTTTTGGTCCGACTTTATGGCTTCGGCTTTTTTGGGCTATGCTGGCCTTGCTGTAGCCATCCTTTCCGGCAATCTTTGGCTGCAATGCGTGGCGGCTTTGATATCAGTGCTTGCGCTATATCGTGCGGGCGGCTTCATCCATGAAGTCAGCCATGTAAAGCATTCCGCCCTGCCCGGTTTTCGCTTTGGCTTTAACGCGGTGATTGGCGTGCCTTTGCTTGTGCCATCCTACATGTATGAAGGCATTCACAATCTCCACCATGCGCGCACGCGATATGGAACGGATCAAGATCCTGAATATCTGCCGCTGGCGTTAATGAAGCCTTGGACATTACCCTTGTTCATATTCGCCTCGCTGTTTGCGCCCTTTGCTTTGCTGTTCCGCAACGCGGTGCTTGCGCCGCTTTCGCTATTCATTCCCGCGCTTCGCAAGATTGTGGTCGAACGATATTCGGGCCTTGCAATCAATCCCGCTTTCCGCCGCCGCCCGGCTGAAGGCGAAGCGCATCGCAACTGGATCATACAAGAAACCGCCGCGAGCATTTGGTCCATTGTTCTGCTGGGCGGCGTGTTCAGTGGCTTTATTCCGATGAATGCCTTTCTGATATTTTTGGCCATCGTCTCCAGCGTTGCCGTGCTGAATCAGGTCCGCACGCTCGTGGCCCATTTGTGGGAAAATGACGGCGAACCTTTAAGCGTCACTGCGCAGTTCCTCGACAGCGTCAACGTGCCGCCTCCGAGCTTGCTGGCATCAATCTGGGCACCGGTAGGACTTCGCTATCACGCGCTGCACCATCTGCTCCCCAGCGTGCCTTATCATGCCTTGGGCGAAGCACACCGCCGCCTGACGGCACAATTGGCCCCTGACTCCGCTTATCACCGCGCAAATTATGATGGTTTGGCCGGATTGATAACGCGGCTCACACGCAGCACCTTCGTGCGCGGCGCGTAAACGGCAACGTTCATCGTGATCCCATAAGGGCCGCGATAGCTATCATCAAAACTATCGAAAACTGGAGCGGGCGAAGGGATTCGAACCCTCGACCCCAACCTTGGCAAGATTCGGATGTATGAAATTTACGATCTAAATCAGCTTTTTATAAAGCTCCTGAAAAATCCGAACACGATCCGAACATTCGCCACGTAATTTGTTCAGAGCGGCTTGCGTGCAATGTTTTGGCGGAAGCCGCCACATTGAACGATCCCGCCACTTGTGGTTCCTGTGTTCAGGTTTCCAGACAAATGCGGAAGGTAACATTGCCCCGAGAGCAATAAGACATCAGCTTATTTATTTTGCGGTGTTTCGGCTAGGCAAAATGCCATGAGATTTAGCGAGATGGCACCGCGAATATGATTCGCGATGCCATTCTACCGTTACCTTTGTCCCACGCACTTAGCCAAAGTGCGATAATGGAATTCAACTACCAACTTCTGTTAGAGCGTATGGTCGGTCTAACTAAAATTTGTAGCCCACTTCAACACCCATCAGGCGACGCGCGCCTGGCGAGATGAATGAACCGCCAAATTCAATCGCTGGAATGGCTTCGTTGATATATTTGCGATCGAGCAAATTGTCAGCGAATGCAGTGACATTCCAGTTGTCACCTTCGAGACCAAAGCGCAGGTTCAAGACACCGAAAGGATCACGCTTGGCTACGCTGTAATTGGCGTTTCCAACGAACCCGGGCAGTGCGAGCGCCGAAATTGGCAGCAGCTGGCTGAAAATCGTCGAACGTGTTTGATCCTGAACGGTGTGGAACCACGTTGCACCGGTAATCCGGTAATCGGCACGCAGAACCAAATCCATGCCGTCATTAAGCGGTGTATCAATCTGGCTACCGAGATTGATTGTGTAGTCTGCAGTATAAGGCGATTTGTTGCCCACGGTGTAAGGCCGTGACGCATTTTCCTTAATTTCGCTGTCCGTCAGGTTGACCGAACCGAAGACCTTCCAACCATCCATAATTTTGGCTGTTGTGTTCAGCTCGACGCCCTTAACATCGACCTGATCGATGTTGGAAACAACGCGGAGTAGACCAAAGGAGCCCACGAAGAATTCAAAGAACTGCATGTCTGTGATGCGGGTGTAATAACCAGCAACATCAAACGTAACGCGGTTGTCGAACAACGACCCCTTGATACCCGCTTCAAATGAGCTCGACCGTTCTTTGCGGAACAGGTCATTGATCGTCACGCCTGCACCGATTGCAGGAATGTTGAAGTTTGCGTTCACCAGAGCAGACGAACCGGTGTTGTTGAAGCCGCCGGATTTAAATCCGATGCCCCAGTTGGCGTAGATGTTTGTCGAGCTATTCGGCGTGTAGCTAAGTGTGACCTTAGGCTGCACTTGCTTAAAGCTGGCCGATTTATCGGCAATACCGCCTGCTGCAGGAAGGCCTGGATTGATCTTCGCACCGGTAATCGGGTCAAACACATTTGGCACGAGGTTGGACGTTGTGCGATCTTCAACGTCATAGCGCAAGGCAACGCCCGCTTTGAATTGATCGGACATTTTATAGTCGAGCGAACCAAATGCCGCATAAACATCGGTTTTAAATGTGTCGTTGAACAACTGCGAAGTCGGGTTGCTGCTGCCGGGTGCGTTGTACAGCGTACGGCTGACGCCTTGACCCAAGTCCGCTCCAAGGCTGACGCCTACTGTGCGGTCGATGTGCAGTCCATAGACACCCAATTGCCAATTCAGCGCGCCATCAGTGTTCGACGCCAAACGGATTTCGCCGCTGATGTCCTTTTGGTTGCGAATTTGCAGCTGCGTACCGTCGCAGGTTGTCGGGCTGTACGCACCGAAGGTCGAGCCCGTGGCTGGTGCAAAGATAAATGGCACTGGAACCTGTCCGACGAAGCCCGGTGCGTTGACCGGGAAGCCCGTCAAAGATGCAGTCGTTGCAAAGCACTTGTTCTGCACTGCAAGGTTTGTTGCGTTCGAAGGCGCGCCCAGCGCTGGTGAAATATAACGTGCGAAATCAGCCGAGGTGCCGTCGGCCGTCAGGCTTTGGTCGACATCTGCATACAAAGCCCACGCGGTGAGCCGCGTTGAACCAAAGTCATGATCGATCTTCGCCGAAAGGTCGATCGAACGCTGGTCGTTCGTCGGACGGATGTTGCTGTAGTAACGCAGTTCGTGTGCATCAACGTCTTCGAAGAATGCGCCGCCAAATGCTTCGATATGAAATACCGAGTTGAAGTTAATCGACGCACCGGAAAACTTGGAATAGCGTGCTTTTAGATCAAGTTCAGTCGCATCGCCCAGTTGCGCCATAAAGCGGCCGTCGATGGAGTAGACTTCCTGATCATCGACCACCTTTTGATCGAGATACAAATTGCGGTAAAAACCGTCCGTGCTGCGGTAGTTGCCCGACAGAACGAAGCCTGCATTATCGCCCAACGGCGATGAAATGTAGGCCGATCCTTCCATCGTTTTTTCATTAGCGTAGCTGAGCTTCACTGCGCCTTCGAGGACATCGCCTGGCTTCACTGTCGATACGACGATTGCGCCAGCAGCAGCGTTGCGACCATAGATGGCGCCTTGCGGGCCCTTCAATATTTCGATCTGGCGCAGCGTGCCTTGCGTTTGGTTGAGCTGCGCGGTGTTTGTCTTCAAGATGCCGTCAACAACAAGAGCGACGGAGCTTTCCGCGTCGCGCGCGCCGTTAATCCCGCGGATGTTGATTTGGGTATCACCGGCTTCGGCCGTTCCCGTTACGATGGTTACGCCGGGTGTAAGCTGAGCAAAGCCTTGCGCATTGTCTGCGCCGGTTTTTGCAAGCGATTCGGCATCAATGACCGATACAGACGCTGGGACGTCTACGAGCCGTTCATTCTGGCGACGCGCGGTTACGATGATTTCTTCAGCTTCAACGCCCTCTTCGGCGGTCTGTGCGAACGCCGTGGACGGAACTAAAACACTGACTGCTATCGATGATAGGAGTGCACTTTTCCCAATACCCATAAACCCTACTCCCTGAAATTACCAATTATTGCTTTGGAAGCAGCTTATTGTATACAAATGGCATTCGTCAAGAGGAGCGTTACATCCATGTCCCGGGCATCGGAACGAGCATATAATCACATACGCAGCATGATTTTGTGCGGCGAATTACAGCCGGGGTCTCAAATTCGTGAGGAAGCGCTTGCTGAATTATGCGGGGTTTCACGCACGCCCGTGCGTGATTCTCTTCGGCGACTTGAGGCGGAAATGTTCATTCGGCGAAACGACTCGCAGCGGAGTTTTGTGGCGGATTGGTCGCTGGATGATCTGGAAGATGCTTTCCAATTGCGCGCTATGCTGGAGGCGCATGCGGCAAAACGCGCAGCGAGCAGGATTACCCGTGAGCAATTGAAGCGGCTTCGTCTGCACAATGCTCAGCTGAAGCAGGCAATCGATATTCCGAATCCCGATGTACCAAAATTTTTGGATCACAACCGGCAGTTCCATGCAATTATCGTTGCGGCTGCCGCATCCGAGCGACTTGCCAGCATGCTTGGGCAGGTTACCGAACAACCGGTGGTCTTGCGCACTGCGCGACAATATGACGCAGAAAATCTGCGCCGTTCGCACCACGAGCATGACGAATTGCTGATCGCGTTTGACAAGCGTGATGGTGAGTGGGCTGCGGCCGTAATGACTGGCCATATCCGGCGCGCATTCCATGCCTATGCGGAAGCGCATTCGACCGATACGGAAATTCGAAAGTCGAATTTGGCTGCATAATCCTATTTGATTTTGTATACAATTATGCCATTTGAGGTGTGATGAGCATTTCTGACCTTATTGAGTTTGTCGAAGTTGGACCCCGCGATGGCCTTCAAAATGAGGCTGTATTGGTTTCGACAGAGAATAAGCTGGCGCTGATAAACAGGGCCATCGACGCCGGCGCGCGTCGTATTGAGGTGACCAGTTTTGTGAACCCAAAGCGCGTTCCGCAAATGGCGGACGCAGAAGACGTCTGTGCCGGTCTGCGGGACCGCAACGACGTCACGTTTATTGGCTTGGTCATGAACTTGCGTGGCGCAGAGCGAGCCATTGCTTCTGGAAAAATTGACCAGCTCGGCGCGGTAGCGGTTGCAACCGATACCTTTGCGATGGCCAATCAAGGTCAAAGCAGCAATGAATCGGTCGAAGCTGCAAAGGCCATTATCACGCTTGCGCAGTCCGAAGGACGCACGGCGCAATGCACGATTGCTGCGTCCTTTGGTTGTCCATTCGAAGGTGAAGTGGCGGACAAGCGCGTAATCGAAATGGCGGTCGCCATTGCCGAGGCTGGCGCCGTAGAAATCGCGTTGGCGGATACTATTGGTGTTGGAAACCCAGCACATGTTGCGCGGCTCGTGGAACACATTCGCAGGGAGGTTAACCCGCTTCCTGTCCGGGTGCATTTCCATAACACACGGAACACAGGCCTCGCGAACGTATGGGCCGCCGTTGGCGCTGGCGCGAGCGTCGTAGATGCTTCGTTAGGCGGGCTTGGCGGGTGCCCATTCGCGCCGGGTGCAGCCGGAAACGTACCCAGCGAAGACGTCGTCTACATGCTTGAGCGCGCAGGCGTCCGAACTGGAATGAATTTACAGAGCTTGATTGAGGCCAGCAACTGGCTTTCAGAAATTATGGGCAGGAAATTGCCGGGCATGGTGGCGCAATCGCCATCATTTCCAAAAGCAGCGTGAGGAGAGTTTAATGGGGTATCGTTTGGGCGTGGATGTCGGCGGGACTTTTACCGACCTATTGCTGTTCAATGCAGAGACTGGCGCGTTTTGGAGGCACAAAACGCCGTCGACGCCGCATGACAGCAGCGAGGGTATTTTAAACGGCGTCAACGCGATTTGCGCGAACGCTGGTGTAGATGCGGCAGGGATAGAATATTTCCTCCACGGAACCACGGTGGCGACCAATGCTGTGCTTGAAGGCAAAGGCGCGCGCGTTGGCCTGATCGTCACGGAAGGATATCGCGATATCATGCAGATCGCACGGTCTTATGTGCCCGGCGGTCTTGCTGCATGGATTATCTGGCCAAAGCCAACGCCGCTGGCGGCATTGGAAGATACCGTCACTGTCGGTGGCCGCATGAACGCACAAGGCGAGGAAGTTCGTCCCTTGGATATAGCCTCGGCAAAAACAGCTCTCGGTTATCTGAAAAAGCAGGGCGTAGAGGCGATCACCGTCAGCTTCATGAACGCGTACACCAATGGCGCACATGAAAAGCAGGTCGGCGATCTCGCGCGTGAAATGATGCCGAATGTTCCTGTGTCGCTCAGCCATGAAGTTCTGCCGGAAATGCAGGAATATGAGCGGACACTGACAACTGTTGCTAACGCCGCGGTCCGTCCGGTGGTCGGCAAATATATCTCCAATCTACGGAGCAAGTTGGCTGACGCTGGTTTTAGCGGCAAACTTTCATTGTTGCGGTCCGATGGTGGATTGATGTCCGCGCAAAAAGCGCAGGAGCATCCAGTCGACATTTTGATGTCGGGTCCAGCAGGCGGCGTGACAGGCGCGCTTTGGGTCGGCAAAAACGCAGGTATCAAGAATATTCTGACGCTTGATGTCGGCGGTACGTCGACCGATGTCGCGCTCATCGAAAATTTGGAACCGCGCCGCGTGCGTACAACCGAGGTCGGCCATTTGGCGGTGCGGGCGTCATCGCTTGATGTCAAAACCGTTGGTGCCGGCGGTGGTTCCATCGCTTATGTGCCTGAATTGACCAAAGCCTTGCGCGTTGGCCCGCAATCCGCTGGCGCTGTTCCCGGTCCAGTTGCCTATGGCAAGGGCGGGGAAGCGCCAACCGTGACCGACGCCAATGTGGTGTTGGGCTATCTTCCCGAAAACCTGTTGGGTGGAACGTTCCAGCTTGACCGCGAGGGCGCGAAAAAAGCGGTGCAGACCATCGCAGACGCGCTCGGCATTGACCTGATGGCGGCTGCGCGCGGTATCATTGATATTGTGAACGAAAATATGTTCGGCGCGCTGCGCATGATTTCGGTTCAGCAGGGTTATGATCCACGGCATTTCGCCCTGATGGGTTTTGGCGGTGCTGGACCGTTGCACGTGAACGCCGTTGCGCGGTTGATGGGCAGCTGGCCTGCGGTATCACCCGTTTCGCCAGGCGTATTATGCGCATTGGGAGATGCTACAACGCGGATGCGTACCGAAACCGCACGCAGCTTTTCCCGGCTAGCGACAACAACCGACGCGTCCGAGCTCATCGCTATTTTGAAAGAAATGGCAGAGCAGACGCGCGCGCAGTTGCAGTCAGATGGCATCAACGATGCGGACATCACCAGCGAGTTCGAAATTGACGTCCGCTATGCCGGGCAAGCGTTTGAAGTGCCGCTGACGATTACGCCCGACGTTTTGGAGCGTGATGGCGTTGCCGGCATTCTGGCGCGCTTCGACGAGGAACATCTGCGGTTGTTCACCTTCAACATGGATACGCCGCACGAAATCGTGAACCTGCGTGCCGTTGCCTTGGGGCGGCCGCTCGATTTGCCAGCTGCCGAATTGCCCAAGGGCGATGGAGACCCCGCAGCGGCCAAAATGCGCGACCATGTTCTGTGGATGGACGGCAAAGAACAGGCTGCGGTCATCTATGACCGATCAAAGCTGCGACAGGGGGATGTCATTCCTGGTCCGGCCATTGTCGTCGAAATGGATTCGACCACACTTATCGAAACTGGCTGCGTCGCAATCGTCGACAAGGTCGGCAATATCCTGATCAATCTGGCTTGAGGAGGCGAACGACATGCCCGCCCAAATCATTCAAACGAACAACACCCCCTTTAACAAGATCGCTATCGATCCGGTAACGCTCGACATCATCGAAAACGCGCTGCGTAATGCCCGCATCGAAATGGATGCAACGCTGGTGCGCACAGCCATGTCCCCCGGCATTCGCGAACAAGGCGATGCATTCCCGTTGATCGCGGACCACACCGGCAAAATGATTGTCGGCCAATTTGGCAGCTTCATCGGCGGTTTCCTCGATAACTTCGACGGAACACTCGAAGACGGCGACATGATTTTCTTGTCCGACCCATATTCCTGCGCAGGCGCAGTGAGCCATTCGAACGATTGGCTTGTACTCTTGCCCGTGTTCAAAGACGGACGTTTGATCGCCTTTACTTCGATGTTTGGTCACCAATCCGACATCGGCGGTAAAGTCGTCGGTTCGATGCCTATCAACGCCCGTTCGATTTTTGAAGAAGGCGTCCGCATTCCGCCCGTCAAAATCTGGAAAAAGGGCGAATATAATGACGATCTGATGAAGCTCGTCATGCACCAAACCCGCAAGCCCGATTGGTGTCAGGCGGATTTGAACGCACTTATCGCTTCATGCCGGGTCGCTGCACGCCGCGTCATCGAAATGGCTGCCCGTTTTGGTGATGATGTCTATATCTCGGCAACGCAGGAGCTGCTGGCCCGCAACCACCGCGCCATGAAATCGCTCATCGCTATGGCCATTGGCGAAGAACCCGTTAGCTTCGAAGATTATATCTGCGATGACGGTATGGGTGCTGGCCCGTATAAAATTAAGTGCACCATGTGGCGCGAAGGCGAAAAGGTTGTACTCGATTTTGCCGGTACGGACCCGCAAAGTCAGGCTTCCATCAACTTTCTCCTGAACGAAAACATGTTCAAAATGTTCTTTGGCATTTACATGATCATGGTCTTCGATCCGCAGATTTTGTTCAACGATGGCTTTTATGATTTGATCGATGTCCGCATTCCGGACGGTTCACTTCTCAAGCCAAAATTTCCAGCAGCGCTCTCGGGTCGCACCCATGCGCTGGGCCGCATTTTCGACATTTTAGGTGGCCTTTTGGGGCAAAAAACACCGGAATTCCTGAATGCGGCGGGTTTTTCCTCAAGCCCCCATGTCTTTTATTCAGGCAATGATAAAAAGGGTGACTGGTTCCAACTGTTCCAGATCGGCTTTGGCGGAATTCCTGGACGTCCGATGGGCGACGGGCCAGACGGCCACTCGCTGTGGCCGGGCTTTACCAATGTGCCCAACGAATTTCTGGAGCGGTATTTCCCGCTGCTGATCGAACGTTATGAAACCGAACCGGATAGCGGTGGCGCTGGTCTGCATCGCGGCGGCAATGGTATCCACATGACCTACCGTTTTCTGGCAGCAGGCACGATCTCGATCCATGATGACCGCTGGTTCGTTCCGCCATGGGGCGTCAATGGCGGTGAACCGGGCAAGCGCGCGCGAAAAATCCTCGAAAAAGCCAACGGCGCTTCGCAGATTATTAGCAACAAGATCGAAGACGTCCATGTCGAAGAGGGCGATCAATTGCACTTCATCACCTGGGGCGGCGGCGGCTGGGGCGATGCGCTTGATCGCGACCCTGCTTTGGTTGGCAAAGAAATCGTCCAAGGGCTTGTCACTGTCGAAGGCGCAAAAGCTTATGGCGTAATTGTCAATGCAAATGGCGACGTCGATGCCGATGCTACCGAGGCATTGCGTAGCCGTTTGCGGCAAGAGCGTGGCGAGCTTCCCTTGTTCAATTACGGACCCGGTATTGAAGCCCTGCGGGCCAATTGCGAGGCCGAAACAGGCTTGAAGGCCCCGGTTCAGCCCGTCTGGGCAACGCTGGAGGCAGCCGAGTGAGTGCACTTAAGGGGTTACGTGTAGTTGAACTCGGGCAGTTACTGGCTGGACCGTTTTGCGGACAATTGCTCGGTGATATGGGTGCAGAAGTTATCAAGGTCGAGCCGCCGGGCGCGGGCGACCCTATGCGCGTGTGGGGCCAAGGCGAAGAAAAGGTGCAATGGGAGGTTATTGCACGAAACAAGAAATCTGTTTCGGCCAATTTGCGGATACCAGAGGGGCAGGCGCTGGTCCGTAAACTGATTGGCAAAGCCGATATTTTGGTCGAGAATTTCAAACCCGGCACGATGGAAAAATGGGGCTTTTCTCCAGAAGCACTTTTGGCTGAGCATCCCGGCCTCATCATCGCACGCATGTCGGGCTATGGCCAGACGGGCCCATATTCAGACCGCGCAGGCTTTGGCGGCATTGGCGAAGCGATGGGCGGCTGGCGCTATATTGTGGGTGAACCTGACCGCTCGCCAAGCCGGATGGGCATTTCCATCGGCGACACCTTGACGGCCACATATGGTTGCATGGGCGTTCTTGCAGCACTGCATCATCGCAGCGTGACTGGCCATGGCCAAGTCATCGATGCCGCGCTGTATGAAAGCGTATTGCAAGTCATGGAGGGGCTGGTCCCCGAATATGACCATAGCGGCTTTATTCGCGAACGTTCCGGCTCCATCCTTCCCGGCATCGCGCCATCCAACGTCTATATTTGCAAGGACGGCGAATATATGATTGGCGCCAACAAAGACTCGCTGTGGCAAAGATTGGCAGAGGCTATGGGTATGCCTGACCTTGGAACGGATCCGCGGTTCGCAACGCATCTTGCGCGCGGTCACAACCAGTTTGAGCTTGATGACATTATCAATGCCTGGGCGGCCACGCTGACCGTTGATGAAGTCGACGCGTTGATGATTGCATATTCCATTCCAGCCGGACGCGTGTATCGCGCGCCAGAGATGCTGGAGGATCCGCATTTTCAAGCACGTGATGCGATTATCGAGGTCGAAACCGAGCGCTATGGCAAGCTGAAAATGCAGGGTGCGTTTCCGAAGATGTCGGCGACACCCAGCAGCGTCCGTTCACCCGCGCCGTCGATTGTCGGCCAACATAATGCCGAAATATATGGCGGCTTGCTGGGGATGGATATTGCGGAGTTGGATAGGCTGAAGGCGGCTGGTGCAATCTGATGACGCAAAAGAATGACGATCTGACCGCGAATTATGTCGGCGCGTTCGACGGCCGCCTCTCTTTCGGTAAACGCCCCGCGCTTCTGATCGTCGATTTTGTTATGGCCTATCTGGACACGGCATCGCCTTTATACGCGGGGGTTGAGGGTGCGTTGGCCAGCAATGAACGCTTGTTGGCGGCTGCGCGGACCGCCAGGATCCCGGTCTTCTTTACAAATGTCGTGTATCAAGCAGATGGCGCAGACGGCGGTTTGTTCTACAAGAAAATCCCGTCGCTTCGGGTATTTCTGGAAGGGTCGCCACTGGGTGCATTTCCGCCGTCGCTTCAACCGGTGGACGGCGAGCGCGTTATTTCAAAACAGTTCGCGTCGGCGTTTTTTGGGACATCACTTGCAGAGACGCTTTCTGAAGAAGGCATAGACACATTGCTTATAACGGGACTGTCGACCTCAGGATGCGTGCGCGCCACGGCGCTGGACGCGCTGCAGTCCGGCTTTGCGCCTTTCGTCGTGCGTGAAGCCTGTGGCGACCGACATCCGGCACCACATGAAGCCAATTTGTTCGACTTACAGGCCAAATATGCAGAGGTTGTTTCGGAACAAGAGGCGCGCGCTCTTCTAGGCATGAACGCGGCACCATAAACAGGCTTGGGATTGGCGGACCAGTCCCAAAGCGTTACGGACGATCGTCGCTCATCCGTTTTTAGGAGCGAGCTAAACACAAAGATGAGCGCAGTGGCAATCGCGCAAACCGACAATGCTCCATCCAAGGTCTACTTAAACACTGAATTTCGCTGATTTTTGTGCAGGCGTTCCAATCAGAACGCTGCTAAAAATGGAGGCGGAAATGAAAAATCCATCTATCCCAATGTCACCTGACCAATTGCCTCAACAGCGAATAGTGCCAGTTGCGTCAATCCCTGCCCGCCCCAATTCTTTTGATGCTGTTATCGGCTGGAACGAAAAGCCTGACGGCGTCGTTTTGGCTAACGGGCCCAGCAACCCAGAATATCTTGGACAAGTTGAGTGGGCATGGTCGCGCATGAACAACCGCGTTGACGCATATTATATCAGCCGCGGACGAAGCCACTGGATGCTGTGGCTTTACAGCTATGATGACAACTGGGGAAAATGGGATTGGCTGCCGATTGGGTATGTCCCGCGAAAGGATGTCAGTCTCGACCAAGCCGCCTTCCATCTTCTGATCGATTATTGGGGGTGGGATAAGGAGAAAGGCGATCTAGACCACTATCACTGGATAAATGAAGAGGGGTATCTCGACGCGAGCCAGTGGAGAACGATCGCGCTGCTGGTCTGGAATGCCGCTCTGGAAGGAGGCGGCAAAGATGAGTGAAGTGTTCGATCCCAAGCTTGTGGAGGCGCGGAAAAAACGTCCGGTCCTCATCATTGTCGAAAAGTGGCCTCATGGCACAATGGCATTCAAATTTGGTAGTGCGTTGATGTCGGCTCTGGGTCAGCATCGAGATGAAGCAAATCTTGTGCAGTTTTCTCCAGATAGGATCTTCAAAGTTGAAACTGATGTGTCAGAGGCTGAGTTTCGTTCGGCACTAAAAACGAAGGATGTTTCGTACCATGGGTACATTCACTTTACAGAATTTCTGACGGAAGAGTCCTTGTCCGCAACGTAATATCGGCAAAACATGCAGGTACCATTAGTGCTATGATAAGAGCTATTGTCTCGCCAAATAAAACATGACGGCGCCTTGTAAGGATGGCCGAACTGCATCTCTGTTATGATGACAAAAAATCCCAGCCATCATTAGACAGCTGGGTTAAGTTCAGAGCAATAATTACAACATGCTCTGTGGGCCATTCAAGCAATGTCACTCGCATGAATTTCGTAATTACGTATCATCAACTTCCCATTTGCCGTTGGCGCGCTTAACCATAGCTACTCCGCAATAATTGCATTGCGAGATCGGATGACGTCCACCAACCTTCGCGTGTTTGCGACTGCGAACGTGAGAGTTGCGACTACAAAAAAAGAAACGTCTTATAGTTTTGTGAATCATATTACGTTTTGTCCCCACCCAATCCCTTGATCTTGCGGCCACTGCTCCTGCAGTGAAATGTTGATTTGACGCGAGATTAGAATCCTTTATAAACTTTCATAATTGACTGTTACTGCGCTGGATACTTACAACGCAAGTCAAAACTTTCACAATTGAGAGTTTTTAAAAGTATCGCGTGATCACGGCATGAAAAAGGATAAGTGACATTACTCTACCGCCGCCACCCACCTTTGTGCGACTGCTCAACATGCTTAATACGATCAGGCAGATATCGCCGTTTGATGCTCTAAATGCAGATGAAGGGCTACTACTTGATGCGCTCATTGTGGAATGGCACGAGCGTGACAATATCATGGTCAGCGAAGTGATGAGTGATACACGTTTCGGCTCTCAGCCAACCGTATATCGGCGGATTATAGCTCTGCGAGACAAGGGGCTGGTTTATTTGCGTCCTGACAACATAGATAAGCGGGTTAAATTTGTAGAGCCTACGCAAGTGGCGCGGGATTATATGGCGAGCATTAATGAATGCGTCGCGTCTCTTAGACAATCACCGCAAAATATATGGCAACTCAGCTTAAGGACGCCTTGGGGCGTATCCTACTTATCGTCGGCTTAGCTTTCGCGTGGTGCGGATTGGTTGCAGCAAATGATGCGGTTTTTCAGCAGTTCATCCTAACGCCATATGCGTCGCTCATTTATTTACCTGCCGCGCTACGCGTTATCTTTCCCCTCGTTTTTGGTAATGCGGGATATTTAGGGATTATTCTCGGTAGTTTTGGGGTCATTCAAGACAAAGTAAACGATGGTTTAATAGATACTGTGTTGCTGGCTGTTTTGTCAGGTTTAGCACCATATATCGGCATCAGCGTATTTAAGATGCTGTTTGAGACAAGGCCCGATTTAGCAGACTTAAAACCTGTGCATCTTTTGGTATTAGCACTGCTGTGTGCAGTCTCAAATGCCACGCTTCTAAGCATTTATTTTTCAATGTCTGGGACCCCTGTGCAGTCATTGACCAACCTTCTGACAATTTTGATTGGCGACATACTGGGGACTGTGATTGTTCTCTATCTAGGCTCAGGATGCATTAAATTAGTTGCATGTAAGGGCGAAGTTTGATTCAAC